>Ga0208826_1000174_pt1 | contig 73969 bp, 51 predicted proteins | sample AD_UKC115_MetaG_FD_184451 | JGI IMG/M metagenome (GOLD analysis project Ga0208826, IMG submission 184451) | Active sludge microbial communities of municipal wastewater-treating anaerobic digesters from Hong Kong - AD_UKC115_MetaG (SPAdes)... | ecosystem: Engineered > Bioreactor > Anaerobic >... | reverse complement strand
TTTATATGGTTTTATATGGTTTTATATGGTTTTATATGGTTTTATATGGTTTTATATGGTTTTATATGGTTTTATATGGTTTTATATGGTTTTATATGGTTTTATATGGTTTTATATGGTTTTATATGGTTTTATATGGTTTTATATGGTTTTATATGGTTTTATATGGTTTTATATCCTTTAATACCTTTTTGTATTCCAATGGTTTGACACACAAAAATATAAAACCAGCCCGCTTTACAACCTCAGCAACATCAGCAGTAACGCTTATCTTAGGCCAGACTGCACTTATTTCATTTAGCCTGGCTATATCTTTTCTTGTGACAATAAATTGATCTTCACATACTGCTCCTGAATCTATAAAGCCTTTTACAAGCATACTTCCCATGCTGCCAAAACCGATAAACCCTAAATTGTCCATGCTAATCCTCCATCATTATACCTTCGGATTAAATCCAAAATCAATGTCACAAGCTGCAATTCCTCCACGTATACCCCAGTTTTCCAAGGGTTCTTCGTGTAAAAGGATAAAAATGTCTTCAGGTACAATTCCCAAACCTCCAAGGTTTTCAACAATAGTCTTGTACAAAGACCTTTTGGCATCTGTACACCTTCCAGAAAATGCAGATATCTCAATAATTACATACTGTTCACTCTTACCTTCAGGTAGAATAAAATCTTGTTTTTTATACTCTTCTATTCTTATATTTTTATCATGAGCTGGTATCTTAAATGCTGTAACCAGTGCACTATGAATGGCCTCTGCTACTTTGAGCTTAAGCTCCGGTGGCCTTCCTTCAAGCATACTTATCTTTACTAATGGCATAAATATTCCTCCAATTCTACTTATTCATTTTCAGTCTCTCTGAAATTGCATTCAGATCATGTCCTTTTAGTACACCTTCCAAAAGTTCAGGAAGAAACGTTGGCGTGCATGCAAAGCACGGGTTACCTATTTTGAGAATCTGCGTACAAGGGCTTCATCATAACTTGGGACACCACTAACTTACACCTTTTCTATCACAACAATACAAGTACTGTCCGGTAGCCTCACAGGATTTCGTCTTTCATCGAAAAACTCAATTTTCTGCGAAAGTGCGATTGTATAGCCTTCTTGCAGAAAATGCTTAAATTCAACTATCCTTGCACCTGCGCCAAGTGTTTTTGTTATGAAATCCCTGAATCCGCTTGGAGTAAAATAACCAAACTGCTCATTAACCTCATGTACATAGGACTTTTCTCCCCATGTATAGGTATATAAAAACTCCATGGCATCGTTTACAGGCATCAGTACCTCATTCCGTCCAACTAATGAGTATTCGATTTCCCTTCCTTTAAAATCACTTGCATATCTATTCAGAAACTCCATACCCTCTTCAGACAAAAACCTTATTATTCTCTTCTGGTTAACAGGTTCTGTCATAATCCCATCACGTATGATAATCCTTCCTCCAGAAGGTAAAACTTCAAACGTACTCTTAAATGCAGCTGCCAGCGTGTCATGGTTAAACTTCTTGCCTTCATATTCAATATATGAAAATAACTCATGCAAAATGGAACAAAAAATGATTGTATCAACTTTTCCTTTTTCAATATACTGACCTAAATTCAAAGCATCTCCATAAAGTACATCCCAACTTCTGTTTTCAAGCTGCTTTTTCTTTCTCAGACTGTCGAGTACATTCTGGGCAATATCTACACCAAGCACTTTCTTCTGCGGAAACCGCTCCGATATGAGATCCATCAAGGCACCGCCACCAGGACCTATATCAACAATGCTACTACCTGTAATATAATCCAGAATAACTTTTTTATAATCTATTGTCTGGTTCATGGTTTGGAGATAGGCCTCCTCTTCATAGAAGCGGTCATACTTATCTTTTCTAAGTCCAAACAGGTCAAAAAGCATGATAATTGCACTTTCATAGAGCACATCGGATTTTTCTGCTTCGATACAAAAATCAATCAGTTTGCTTCCTGCCGGTGAAAAAGCAAAATTAAAAAATATCGTATCTTCAACATGTTCATGGACGGAAATTTCATGAACAACATGCATATTCTCCTTGAATCTGCCGGCAATTATATCTTCCATAGTTATCTCAGACAAATACTTTTCGATAATCCTCTTTTTGTAGATATTGACCCTTTTTTTGCCTTCATGCTGGTAATAAAGATCCTTCATAAATCGTTCGAAGCTGATATGCTTTATATTTTCAGTGTTTACTTCATGATCAATAATCAAAAAAACCTTTACAAACTCCTCAAAGGAAAAATCGTACATCGCAGCCTCTACATACCACAAGTCAACCTTATCCACTAACCCGGCAAATTTTGAAGCAATCCTTGAATCGGACAGAATTTTTTCAGATTCTGTTTCAAAATTTTCACCATTTTTTGAAGACACCTGTCTTAGTCGCCTTATTCGTTCTTTGAATTCGTACTGTTTATCAAACCGTCCATCTATTATAAACCCAATAACCGCTTCAACCTGATGTTTTATATCCAGCCATATACGTTCATCAACTGCTGTAATGATACACAAGTTGAGAGCAATCAATATTTCTCTCAACACACCAGCCGGTAGTTTATTATCAATGACAAGCTGATATAAAGGCTTATTGTCACTTAAGGGGACCTCCCCTCTGATGTATTGTCCAATCAAGCCATGAGTTAAGATAAGGTCATGTACAATTCTCTTCACTTCTACATCCGGTTCATTGCACTGCTCCATGTAAATCTGAGCCGAACCAATATTATGTGCAAAAAGATTGTATCCTCTCTTTGCCCACTGTTCTCTATGGTGTTTAAATCCTGCTTTAGAAACCTCTGACCACTTCAACGTCTCCTCAAGTATGTGCTTGTGATATTTGTCCAGATTGAGCTGTGAAAGAATTTTAAGAGTTTTCTCGACATAATTGAGCACATAATTGGTTCTGGTTTCTTCGAGGGAATAAAGCCTCTCAAGGTTGATATTCCTTTCCGAGGTCAAGGCCAGATACATTAACCACTTTTCACTTTTAAGAACTTCTGTTGCGCCAATTTTCAGTACTTCTATTGCTTTTAATGCATCCATACCTGTATTGGGTTCATTTAATCCTTGTGATTCAGGCTTTTGAGCTTTTGCATCTACTGTAGTTAATCCAATCTCGCACTCATCTGTATCATCTTGTTTTACCTCTGATGGCATCATTAAAATCTCATCTGATTTTGTTTTCTCATCCGTGCTAATCTTGGATTTTACCTTTTCATCCAACTCTAATTTGGAGCCTTTGTAATTTGAGCCATAATAAGACTCTATTACCTGGATCTTTCCAATAATATGCCTGTTAAAATCCTCCAGTTCTTCTGCCGGAATCCACAATTCCTTGTGTACAAATGCTCCTACAGTCTTTACTTCAAACTTTGAAATATACTCATCATCAACATCAAATTCAGTAACAAAACCGGCATAATCCGGGGGAGACTGTGTATTCCATTCCCGCGCGATCTGACATGCATACTTTTTGTTCAGTACAGGATAAAATATGGGTTGTTCCGGAAGCCTTGGCGGAAATTTAGTCATTCCCGACTGCTTGATTAATTCAAGTTCACTTATTCCAACTGGTCTGTAAAGTTTCATTGGTATACACCTCTGCAAATTTATATTCCAACTTGAGTATCGCACCCTGATAATACAATAAAAGGAACACAAAATACTGTTATAGATAAATACTTAAAATCCGCACAAACACTACATTTTTAGTATAATTAAGTTACTATACAAAAACATACCGAACGAGGTGTTATTATACGGAAAAATATAGGCAAAGCTAAAACAGTACTTGAAAAACACGAATATTCAATTAACACGATTGTATTCGATTTATTAAAGAAATTCAAGTTTAACTTTATATGGTAAATAGTAATAATCACTTTTGTTTGATAAATACTGCGACAGCAGTATCTTTTGCCAAAGCGTATCCAGCCATATTGAACTGACCTAACAACAATTCCAAAACTATATTAAAATTTCCGTACTTAAAAACCGAAGCTTTATCGAACTTATAAAATAGATAGAAATGTTCAGCCACTAACTTATTATGCTTGGATAATTAAGAAATCAATTATCGTCGTTGTTACTTTCATTGCAGCCCCCATTGCGATATAATGTAACTTGAATAATATAAATTAATGAGGGAAAATATATGCTGTTTGTGTCAACTATAATAAATTATACTGGTATAGCTGCGTCTCAAATTATTGAAAACATTAAGAATGGGGACAAGCAATTAAAGGAAAAGTTCATAGAGGATTATATACCATTTATTTTAAAAGTAGTCTCAGGCTTTAACTCAAAAATAGTTGATTTGAAAAGCAGTGATGAATACAGTATTGGACTGATGGCATTTGACGAGGCTATTACTAAATTCGACAACAATAAAAGCAAAGCTTTTACTAAATTTGCTGAAATGGTAATTAAAAGGAGGATAATAGATTATTTTAGAAATACGTCCTCTATCAGCAAAAATGAAATCCCATTATCATATTTTGATAATAGTAGTGAAAGCAAGCTCGAAGAAATGTTTAGTACATCCGATGTCGGCTATGATACAGACAGGTATGAATTTATTTATGAGTTGAAGGATTTTTCAAAACAATTGGAATCCTTTGGATTAAGTATAGTTGATTTACCAAAGTACGTTCCAAAGCATAAAGATTCAAAACAAATGTGTATGAGCATTGCAAAAAAAATTATTGAAAATAAGAACATTTATCAAAAATTGAAAACTAAGAAGTATATTAATATGAAAGAACTTACAAAGCTTATAGATGTGCACCCAAAAACCGTTGAAAGAAACAGGGCATTCATCATATGCTTATGTGTGATCCTTGATAGTGATTACGATAATTTCAAAGCATACTTAAACAAACTATTTTGAGTTAATTAAAAGATATGAATATAGCTTACAACTTTACTCTTTCCGAACTTATATTTCAAAAGTTTTATTAGCTATATCTTCATCGTTAGGAGGAATAAAAATGAAGTACAAAGCTATTGTCATAAGATTGACAAGAAACAAAGCAATAGTTACAACTGATGATTTCCAATGTTATTATATAAATAGAAATCCTACGATTTATGTTGGGAAGGAAATTGAATTCTCAGATAAGGAAATAATAAACAATCGCTCCATTTTGACAAAACTGATGATAAGCGTTGCATGCGTTTTATTTATTATAACGTGCTACTTTAGTATAACAAATATGTACTCCAAGTCAAAAATATTTGCCTACATCGATGTTGATATCAATCCGAGCTTGGAAATTTCAATCGACCGGTCCGGTAATGTTTTAAGTTTGGTTCCCTTGAATCAAGATGCATCAACTTTTGTTGACAACTTAACTCAAGATAAGCATAGCATTTTGGAAACTGTTGATATTATAGTAGCTGAATTCAAAAAAAATTCAGCCCAAAATGGCACTGAAAAGGACTATATATTAATCTCAAGTACTTTAAACAGCAAAAAAGATAATGAAGATTATCAAGCTGAGAAGGAAAAGCTTGACGCTTTAATGAACTCATTGAAAAACAACATACAAAAGAGTAAAAATACAAGTGTCTTTCTCATGCAATCAAACATAAATGAAAGAAAAGGTGCTCGACGAGAAGGTATATCTACGGGAAGATATGCCTTGTACAATAAATATAAAAATCAAAAGAAAGATTTTTCAATTGAAGATGCAAAAAACATTACTGTTAACGAGTTGATTAAAGGAGTACTAGAAGTCGAAACAGATACAGTTTCACCTACACCAACTCCAATAATTACCAAAATAGCAACATCAACTACAACTATAACTACAACACATTCACCTACACCATCGCCATCGCCATCGCCAGTATTAGTATCAGTACCAACTTTAACATTAACACCATCCAAAACACCAATTACAGTATCGACACCAACACCAATTGCAACATCAAAACCAGTATCAGAATCGGTACCGACAACAACGAATAAAATTGTATCTTCACAATTTATGAGGCTTGAATCGTATAATTACCGTGGATATTATATAAGACATCAATCCTTTGAGGGTCTAATTTCACCATACGTAGAACCCGAAGAAGATTCTGTGTTTAAAATAGTTCCTGGTCTTGCTGATCCGAATTGTGTTTCTTTTGAGTCAAAAAACTTTCCAGGATATTATCTTAAACATGAGAATTTCCAAATCTTTCTTAAGCAGTATGATGGCTCAGATAGCTTTTCCAAGGATGCAACCTTTAGAATTGTACCCGGTATAGCTGATGAAAATCTAATGTCTTTTCAATCTTTTAATTATCCCAATAGATATATAAGACACAGATCATTTTATCTTTGGATTGAAGAAATTAATACCGATCTCGAGAAAAAAGATTCGACTTACTTTGGAATTGAAGTTCCGTAGCATTGTAAATAAATTGCTCACTGCAGTGAGCAACTTATACTTCAGGATAATTCGCTTTCTTAATCCTAGAAAGCTGTTATGATTCTTAATAAGTATTGTTTAATCAATGCGAAGTCTATTGAGTTTGTATTACCGTCACTATTAACATCCGCATTAGAGAGATTGTTCCCACTAAGAGGAGTTATACCTAGTAAATGAAGTTTTAGTAGTCCAAAATCAATCGAATTTACATTTCCATCATCATTCAAATCACCTTTAACTCCAGTAGGATTTGGGGTAGGAGTGCTCGAAACAGCACTAAACTCCCACCAGTTTATATTGTACAGATAACCGCTACCGCCTGTAAATTTCATATATAGATCATGAGTACCTTTTACTTCGCTTATATCACACTTCACAGTAGTCCATGTCTGCCAACCACCTGTCCCTGTAATCTCACATGTGCCTATTAGAGAGCCGGTAATACCGTCAAGCCTCAGTTCAATTTTACCTCCGCTTGCCCCACTGGATACTCTTGCTTGAAAACCGGAAGCTCCGCTTCCAAAATCCACCTTATTGTATACAAGATAGTCCCCATCCTCAATGTATCCGACATTTTCGCCGCCTTCGCTGCAATTTTCAGTCTGAACTCCAGACTGCCTATTGAAACTTTCTGCTTCGTTCTGTGTGAAGGCCGACCGAGGACCGGCAGTAAGTGTAGGAACTGTAGAACCGCTTACTCGTAGCTTTGCAACTGATTCGCCTACCTTTTCACCTTGTGAATTTATTACAAACAACTTATATGTACCTGACGTATACGGAGCAGAAATAGATGTTGCATCCCCTGCTGCCTTGGTCATTGTAAGTCCTTCAACAAAATTTGTTGTTCCTGAAGGAGCAAACCATACAGTATTTGATGCATTTCCGCTACTTCTTATACTTATAGTAGTTCCAGCTGATGTAGCACAACTTGCCGGAAATACATAATCCTGTGTCGAAAGCAAATTACCCGGTATAATACTTCTATATTCTTCCTGTATACCTGAATTTAAACATGTATTGTACTGTTCTAAAGGCCATACATTGTCTGAAACTACAACCGGAGGATCAATTATACTGTTTGGAGGGTTCTTTCCCATTTTATTCACTGTTGCATAAGTCCTAAGGATTGTGAGATCATGTTTTTCTCCAAAATCTTCGCAGTTGATGGTATATTTTACACCGGGATCAATGTCAAGCACATTATCATTTTCATTTATATATGCGGTTCCTTCATCATTATGCAGACCATAAGTAGGCCCTGATGTTGCCGGAGGAATACCCCTCACATAGTTCTCATTAATGTTCGTACCCGGCATCTGACCTATGGTATATATTGCCCCACTGTCATGAAGCCTCGTTAAAGTATCAATAACTCTGTTATAACTTATTGTGTTATTCTTACACGTAGTTGAGTTTGTGAAATTACACCATCCCCAGCCCAAATGTATCCCATTATAAGCTGTCTTCTGAACATGGTTATAGGTTATTTTGAGAGTATCTACAAAATACGCTGTTATTGCAGCACATCCCCCAAATCCAGGTGCGGTACTAATATCGTACAACATATTATTGGAAATTGTATTATTCTTACAAACACCTTCAACACCAATGGCATATTTTGCACAATTTCCACCGTCTCCAATATAAACATGCTGCGGATGACCTACCGTTATTCCGCTTGATGTGATATCAGTTATATAGTTACCGATAATATTGGAGTTTATGACATCATTCACCATTGTAATTCCATCACTGCCACTGTGCTTAACTATATTTTTAATAAAATCAATGGAATCACTATTGTTTAGATTTATCATTCCCGGCAAGGTATCAACAAGATCATACTTTGTGTTGTGCCAATTGTCATTATAAAAAGCTATAAATGCCTGTGAGGCCTGACAAGTTGATTTGCCATGTGAGCCTGCAATATTTACAAGGTTATAATCTGTATTTGCAAAGGTGATGCCTTGGAAGGTTATATTCCTGACCCTGTTTGAAGTCGACTTTCCTGAGATATCAATAAGTTTTTCAACTACGGGAGCCTGAACATCGGCAGTATCCATATTTTCACCAGAGCGGATATAGTAATAAAGCGTTTTCGTTGTTTTGTCAAAATAGAATTGTCCCGGGGAATTTAAGAATTCAAAGGCATTATAAATGGTATGCGTCCCGGAAGGAGAAAAAGCTGCACCCCAACCTGGTGTCTGTGCTATAGCTCCATAAGGTTGCTGTAACAAAAGCACCCTGTAATTACCAGATGTAATCACATCTCTGGTACAAACTATATTCTCATTCCACGTAGTGCCGTTTACTATCTCAAGATCATCCTTGTTACTAGTAATAGCAGGTACATCTTCCAAATAATACTGAACGCCATCACTTTTACTGCCGCTTGTCCAAGCCCAAGACGCCTGTCCTGCAGTAACTGAATAAGTCCCATATCCTCCTCTGGCTGTAACTCTTTTGCTGGTCATCGAAGCCCTTGCATCATTAACATACAGGTTCCTCAATTTGGTCGAACGATTCAGGGTAGCCTTATAAATATTTCCACTATATTTCGTCCATCCTGTAACTTTTGTTGCACCATTTAGTACCGGTATTTCATCCTGATACGCCTGATAATAAATTCTGTATCCATTTGTTCCCGAATCTTGCGGGTCAAAAGTAATGGTACTGGTAATATTATAGGTCCCACCTCTGAGAAATACATATATATCTCCTGTCATGTCACTGTTTATGGTGCGTACTACATCCCGAGCCTTAGTAATTGTCTTAAAAGGCTCATTTAAAGTACCAGGATTGCTGTCACTTCCCGTAGGCGATACATAATAGGTTTCTTGGGTAGCTGCCTCTACTGTAGGTATGAATAATGTGTCGGTTGCAAATAAGGATATCATGAAAAGTATCGCCATCAGAATAATTATATACCTTTTCAAAATTTTTCTTTTTAGCATACTCTTACTCCTTAATAATAATTAATTTTTCACCCACAACTTTAATTTGTGAGAGACAAATTAGGCTGATCTTTATTTATCAATTAAAAGACTTTATAATGCCAAGTAAATACTGTTTCATCAATCCAAAGTCAATAGAGTTTACATTTCCATCGCCATTAACGTCAGCATCGGAAAGACTCTTTCCTATTAGCTTAGTAATACCAAGTAAATGCTGTTTTAATAATCCAAAATCTATAGAATTGACTTTTCCATCGCCGTTTAGATCACCTTTAGTTTCAGTAGGGGTTGATGTAGGAGTAACCAAAGCCTTAATAAACTTCCACCAATTCAAATTTAACAGGTATCCGCTTCCACCTGTAAATTTTAAATATAAATCATGTATTCCGGTTGCACCACTTATTTCACAGGATTTGGTTGTCCATATTTGCCAACCACCCGTACCAGAAACAGCACATGTCCCAACAAGAGTGCCTGTCGGACTGTCAAGTCTTAGCTCAATGTTTCCTCCATCGGTTGCTGATGCTACTCTTGCATTAAAGGATACGGCACCCGAACCGAAATCAACACCCTTTACCTTTATATAATCCCCATTTTCTATATAACTTACATTCATTCCGCCTTCACTACATTTTTCTGTTTCAACGCCTGATTCCCAACAAATAGTTTCCGCCTCAGTTTGGACATATGGATCGAGATTTCCTATCTGGGAAGGACCTGTTTTGGTAATTGAAATACTGGGAATTGAACCATCGGAATTGTAATTAAATTGTTCTATGCCAACTGAGCGGTGATAACTTCCACCACCCTGTAGATTACCCGTATGATAAAACATGTAGGAATTACCCTCATAATCAATTACTCCGGGATGATTTGTATAACTATTTTGAGAAGGCATAATTACAGCCTTATAGTTCCATGGTCCCGTAGGACTAGTACTTGTAGCATAGCGTATATCTTCGCCTGACGAACCCATACCCGCATACACCATGTAATATAAATTATTACGCTTATAGAACCATGGACCTTCAACAAAGTTCGTAGGTTTCGGAGATACCTTAACAACACTTCCCGAATAAGAAACCATATCCTCATTTAACTTCACATAATAAAGCTCGCTGTTTCCCCAATATAAATAGGCCTGACCATCATCATCGATGAATACTGAAGGGTCGATATCCTGGGCTCCGTTATTTGTTATTAAAGGCTTTCCAATAGCATCTATGAAGGGTCCGGTCGGACTGTCAGATACCGCCACACCGATTACTCTTGCACCCCCTGCATTTTTTCTGGTCATAGGAACATAGAAATAAAACTTCCCGTTTCTATAAATGACCTGACCGGCCCATGCATCACCTTGTGCCCAACTAAATGCATTGTAATCCAATGGGGAACCGTGATCTGTCCAGTTGACCATATCTTTGGAGGAATAGCATCTCCATTCATTCATGGTATAGAAGTTATTAACTACCGTGTCCTCGTCATGTGTAGTATACACATAGCAAACTCCATCATGCACCATAGGAGCAGGATCAGCGGTATAAATAGTCTGCACGATCGGGTTGTCCGCATGGCATATTAAACTTTCAAAAACTATACTCAACACAATTAACAACATAAGAAATATTTTTTTTCTCATTTTCAGTACACCCCTCCGGCTTTGACACTTTTTCTAAACAATACAAAGTTAACAGAGTTTTCCTGGCAGTCCTATGCCATCTTACCAACCAAGAACTTGAATCAATTTTTCAGCATAACGCTTACCTAGAGTAACTGTCGAATCATGACTAAAATGCAAATTATATGTATCGTCAGGATCTATAACCAGACCATTTGCAGAAACTACATAACAATTTGAAATTAAAGAAGGCAACTGATTAACCAACTTATTATGACCCGCACAGCCACCAGTATAAGGTAGTTCAGCAGGTAGAAAAGGAACATCACCCAGATTTAAATCTTTTCTAAGGTCTTCAACAAGTGTTGCTACCTTACCTGGCCAATTAGGATCCCCATTATTTGACTCTCCTTGGTGGAAAATGATACCTTCAATAACTCCTCCCTTTTGTTGTGCAAGTTTTGCACGGTTGATAATCCAGTCATATTTTGATCCCCCAGACTTCATAAAGGTCTCAATCTTTTCCCCACTGATAGCACAAGGTATTAGCCCAATAGTATCACCTGCTGGAACTTTCTGTATCATGGTCTTGCCAAACCAATCTCCAGGTCCAATTGCATCAAGCCAGGCAGGATGCAGAGGCGGACATGCAATATCCCATTCATTTGTTACACGACCTAGTCTTGGGTTATTATCGTATCCCAACACAAGCACCCGGGGATCTTCTACTCTATCGGAGTCTTGTGTCTTAGCATATCCAGCCATATTGGATTGACCCAACAATAAAAAGCAATGGAATTTAGCCGCAGCTGTTGGCGTTGTTGTCACTGTTGGAGTTGGCTTTGGTGTTTCTATATTTTCTCCGGGGAAAGTTTTTATAATGCCTAATAAATATTGTTTCATCAATCCAAAGTCAATAGAGTTTACATTTCCATCACCATTAACGTCAGCATTGGAAAGATTCTTTCCTGTTAGCTTAGTAATACCAAGTAAATGCTGTTTTAATAATCCAAAATCTATAGAATTGACTTTTCCATCACCGTTTAAATCACCTATAGTTGCAGTAGGGGTTGATGTAGGAGTTGATGTAGGAGTGATCGAAGCCTTACTAAACTTCAACCAGTTCAAATTAAACAGGTAACCGCTACCACCTGTAAACTTTAAATAAAGATCATGCTTACCTTCCGCACCACTGACATTGCAAGTCACATCCGTCCAAGTCTGCCAACCACCGGTTCCAGTAACCTTGCAGGTTCCGACTAAAGTTCCTGTTATACTGTCAAGTCTTATCTCAATATTACCTCCTTCGGTGGCACTAGCTACTCTTGCCTTAAAACTTCCCGCACCGTTTTCGAAGTCAATATTGCTGTAAACAACATAATCCCCATTCTCAATAAATCCGACATCCTGACCGCCCTCAGAACAGTCTTCACATTGAATGCCCAAATGTCTGCTATAACTCTCTGCTTCTATTTGCTCGTATGCAGAACGCGTGCTACTGTTGGAAATTCCTGCTTTATCCGCCAGTTGGAGGAAGTTCCACATTGCAGGTCTCCACACCTCGTTTGCCCAGTGTCCTGCCCCTGGTACTTCCCACGAGTAATGAGGAATGCTATTTTTGGTGCAATAGTTAACGCACTCCCTATTGGAGGCAACAATGCTCTCATAATCCACCCCTCCCCATGAAATGAACAAACATTTCAATTTCTGTTTGGCCTCTTTACCACCGTCAGGAAAGAGAGTAGTATCCGGAAGTTTGTTGGGTGCGGCAGCAGAGGGACTTATGTAGTGAAATACATCTGGATTTTGGCATCCAACATTGAATGCATACCCGCCCCCCCAGGAATAGCCATAAACACCTCGATGATCGGCATCGGCATAAGTGGAATAGTGGGAATCAACATAAGGAATAGCATCTTTAATGGTCATTCCGCTTACATCGCTGTCGTTGCCGTCAAATTGGTCGTCAAGTGACACAATTATTACAGGCTTGATCTTTCCCTCTCCTATCAGATTATCGCAAACGACATTGGCATTTATGCACCAATCAACAAAAGCAGTGTCCGCATCGGCACCGATTCCTTGATAGCAGTAAATGACACCATACTTCTGGCTCGGGTTATATCCTGGTGGTGTGTAAACGTGCATTTTCAGATCGCGTTTTGCCACTGTCGAATAATAGCTAATATTCCATTCAACCTTGCCCGCCGGATATTTGCCACCCTTGTCATATCCTTCCGGCGGCATGGTTGGAAGCGAATCGGCTGATGAAATGATCGTTGTAGTAATCATGGATGTAACAAGTAACAGACCGAATAATAAAACACTTAGAACCTTTTTCATAATAATTTTTCCTCCCATTGTAATTTTAACTTGTGTTTTTTCTATAAATTGAGTTAATTTCACTACCCTCACATATAAACTTATATCCTATCAAATCTATAATTCGTAACATACACTTCTTTTGTGTTCGGAATTTTAATCTTCATTCTAAAAAGAAGTATAAATTGGAATTAGTTGAATGAAGATATCATGCCCAACAAATATTGCTTCATAAATGCAAAATCAATAGAATTTACACGACCATCTCCGTTAACATCAGCATTTGTATAATTCTTTCCTGTAAGCGAACTAACTCCAAGTAAATGAAGTCTTAATAATGCAAAGTCTAACGAATTGACTTTTCCATCACCATTCAAATCACCTTTTTTATCATCGCCTGTACTTCCAACTGTGGCACTGATTTGAAGGATATATGCCTCCAATTGGTCTAACTGCTTGCTAGTAAAATGAGATGTCTTTCCATGCTTGTCACCTACGTTTTTTGTTGTTAACACATCACGAATTGTTGCTGCAGAGCCATCATGCAGATAAGGAGCTGTACTCCACAATTCCAAAAGCGTTGGGGTATAATACATTCCGTCTATATCAAGAATGTCCTTTGTACCCACATCATAGGCCTTCAAATTAGTAAATAATGGACCCGAATGACAACTTGCACAATGGGTTTCACTGCTTTCGAAGATAGCCTTTCCTGCGACAGCATCTGCCGTCATCGTTCCATCCTTGTTTGAATAAGGATCCTTTTCAGGTTCAAGACTTCGAACATATGCCGCAACATCATCAAGTTCCTGTTGAGTGGGTTCTTTAAATTTAATAAACCTAAAGCCGGCTTTTATTCCGACATGTGCATCCTCTCTTATCCCACGCCACATAGCTGGAGGAGTATCAAAAACTTTCAACATTGATTTCGTATTTTTCGTGTTGCCTATACCGTCATTGGGCATATCCCAGTTAAGACCGTCAGCTCTTCCTTCAGGGTGACAGGAAGCACAGCTCAGCCACTTCTGAGTAGTGGTTGATGCATCGTAAAAAATGCGTTCTCCACTTCTTATCTGGTCTTCTTCCGGCTGTTTTCCAAGTTTTACCGTACTTTGTATTTTGTCTCCTGCCGCATCTATAAAATATACTTCTCCTGCAAAATATGCTCCCACTGCAATATTTCTTCCATCCGGAGATATGGAAATTCCCCTTGGTCCTTGTCCGGGCAAATCTATCTTTTTGAGAATTCCTGCACCCCACAATGCTCCAAGGTCATACTTAAGCATATCTTTTTTCGAGGGATCAGCTTTTATTTGAAACCATATGTCAGAATAGGGCTTGTCATAAGCTGCTTTAGAACGGAATAGCAACGAATAATTGCCTGATGCACCGGACCCTGTCTTTATTATTTTCCATTGCTGACTAAGGCTGGTACTGCTGCTATTGGTCACAATACCGGCTTCGTTATTATTTGATGCACCCTGCACATCCAAATATTTTTGACTGGATTTTACCTGCAACTTATAATAACCGTCTCCCGCATCTATTATTTTCCATTTCTGGTTATCAGAATAGCTCAGATCCCATTGAACAACCCGAGAGTTGTCGGCAGTTGAACCGGCATTATCCAGTGCCTTATTTGTACCTTTGTTGATAATGGAATAGTATCCATCGCTATTAGCAGTTATACGGAACGATTGGTTATTATTTCCGGCATCTGTATATTGAATTAATTGTACATTGTTTGCAGTATTGCCGCCAGGTACATCTAATGCTTTTCCGCTATTTCGGTTTATGATCTTGTAATAGGCATTAGGGTCGATTTTACTATCATCTCCACCGGAAGCACCGTTTATATTTCCTACTAATAGCTGATGCAGGGTATATAGATCGATTTTAAGCACCTGATGAGTACCTGACACACTTACCCACATTGTTTTGCTGTCAGCCGATATTGCCAGCCCCCATGGATCTGCGGCACCTTCCATCATTCTGTCCAAAATGAAAGTAGTATATATATTTTTCTTTGCTATATCAATTATTGTAACGGCATTTGTTATAACCCAGCCTCTTGTTATCTGAGTTGTAGGAAGTGATGTTTTTCCTAAAGTGTGAAGGACATATGCCCATTTGCCGTCGGGCGAACACTTTACTCCCCTAACATTTGATGAACCTTGGGGAAGCAGCAGATTAACCTCCTCTTGCATTGTACTCATATTAACAAACGTAACGGATGCTGCATACTTAGGCGCAAACGAAACTCCCGATGGTAATGCATGACCAACTATGGCATATTTTCCATCTGTTGTACCATCCATCAAGTAGGGATAGTCCCGAACCGAAATATCCTCTTCCACTTTACCTGAGGACAAATTAACAACAGATACTTTTTTCAAACCATAATCCGATACAACGAGTTTAGCTCCTACCACTGCAAGCCCTAAAGGCTTTGAACCGGTTGAGAACCTTCTTGTTACAGCTCCTTCAATAGGATCTACCTCCGCAACAGTACCGGCTCCATACTCACAAACATAAACATATTGGTTGCCATTCCAAGCGAGAGCTTTTGGCTCACCCTCCAATGGTATAGTTTTTTGTATTTGACCACTTGATGCTTTAATTATCTCCAACTGGGCTTTTGTAGTATCAGATACTGCAATCATACTACCATCTGGCGAATATGCAGTATCAAATGGCGAAAAGTACTCATTATCAGCCGAATATCCACTCATACTTTCAGGAAATACAAAACTCCCCAAAGTTACAATTATAGCAATACAGAGAACCATCAATATCAATTTTATAAAAACGTTTTGCCTCATTAAAACACCCCTATCTTTACAATAATTTAAATACCTTAGGTCAATCCAGAGACGGCTCTACTTGTTCTCCTCTTAACTGGGCATCAATATTTTTGTAGTCCCCGAAGAATGGTGCAACTCCAGAATCCAGCCAGATTATAAAGGAGTGAAGCTCACTCTCTGAAAGATTTCCATGTCCGGTCTTCAATTTTTGATAAAGTTTTGATGCTCTGGCTCCAAATTTTCCGGGCTCTGTTCTTGGATAGACTTTATTCCAATCCGCACCCGGGTATATTGAGTCAAATAAAGCAACATAAGGTCTCAAGTTTTTATACGAGTCAAACCATTTCGACTATGGATCTGTCGAACCCTTTCTAAGGTCAGGTTTCTGAGAACCGTTATGACATGAAATACATTTTTCGTCCAGTATTGGCTGTATAAGTCTTGGGAAACTCATAGGCCGTGCTCCCTGTGAAGGATCAGGTGTTATCTCTGAGGGTTCTCTTCTTAGTGCGAGTGGAACACTTTCAGGATTTGGTGCAGCCTGACGGGCTGGTTCATGACACCCCTGACAAAGCAGGCGTGTTTGCCCAGGTACAATATATGTATCTGACCTCATAGTCTGAACAGCGGTACCATCCTGGTCAATAGCTTGCATGAATACAGGTTTTCCAGCCGGCAGGTAAAACGACGCACTTCCGTCTTCCTCGACAGGTACGGTACCTAAAAGGCCACGGGTATTTCTTCCCGCCCATACGCTCTCGGTACTTTCATAACTTACCATTGGGTCAGTTGCTAAGGCTGTGGTCTTTGGATAAACCTGCCATATACGCAACTCTTTTATCTTTGTCCCCTCCGGGAAGGGGAGCAGTGTATTGTAGACATTCATTACCGATACGACACCATCTTGAGCAGATCCGGTTGGCTTCGTTGAACCCGGAATAGTATTTGGCACACGACGGGGACAAAGGGGCATAGGTCCATAGCAGGAAAAATTCGGATCACTATATAATAACGATTTGTTTCCCTTTGTGTCTATTGCATATATGCCATAACGTTTGTTGTCACCATTTGAGTTGGCATTTGGATCATATACACATAAGAAATAGTCCTCACTAAGAGGATATGGAGTTCCATATTTTTGATCCGTGGTTATACCGACTTCAGATTCCGGGTACCTGGCATCGGGTGTAATCTTTGTAATAGTGGATAGGTTGTCATCATCTTCAACATCGGGGTCTATAACAATCAAAGGTCCGTAATTCTGAGCATGATGGGGAGCCGCTGTTGCCACATACTTGTTGGAATTTGGAATAGCTCTTAATGAATTCTGCATGAGCGGCACATTTCTCCACCATTCCGTGCCGGAATTAGGATAATTCAAAACTACAGCTCTTGCATCAAGGCCATCAGGAGTAGTGATCCATGCTGAGTGCGGGTGATTGGCACCTCTATCGACATAGTCCCAACGGGTGTATATAATCATACCGTTGTTGTCAACACTCGGACTCCATTCATTTGTTTCGTGGTAACTAATGCATCTAATATCGCTGCCGTCAGCATTCATTGTATGAAGATTAAAGGTAGGAACAACTCGCTGGTGACAACGTCCATAACCGCCCCTTCTTTCCGATATGAAAACTATTCTTCCGTCAGGTAACCAGCGGGGATCAAAATCGTTATAATCTCCGTCTGTCAACTGAGTAAGATTTGTCCCATCTACATTCACCTTAAAAATATGATAAGTAGTGTTCTGGTTCCAAACACCATACGAATTTTGTGCATCTGTATAAGCAAATACTATCTGTTTCGCGTCGTAACTTAAATCAAACGAATAAAAAGCTCCTCCAACAAGCTTCTTCCCTGCGTAGCGTCCATTTGTGCAAACTGAATTCTGCAAAACATCCGTTACTGTTGGGCTCCCGGAAAATGCATCATTCAGTATATACAATCCACCACCTTTTACTCCTAAAAATCCAAAGTTTCCATCAATCATGTGATTCTCAGCACCTGTATACGGTTGGTGCTTTGTAAAAAGTATTTTGTCAAATGCAAATTCAGGTTTGGAAAAATCAATACTTGCCGACAGAGCTGAAAAAGTAAAAGCAGTCAGGGAAACCCCCACTATCAGTAATAAAGCAACAACCTTAGGGAATATTTTTGATAATTTCATCATCTATATCACTCCTATCTTAAAATATTTCAACAACATTATGAAATGTTATAATCTCAGTTTTGTAACTCGCCTTTCCCATTGTATTTATTAGTTCTTTGTTGCTAATGCAGCTTTTCTGTACGATATTGCCGATATATACGTGCCTTCTTCAAAAAACAGAAACCCTAAGTAATTAACTTGTTTTCTTGCTGCTTAAAAATATACTGTAGTATTGCACCTACAATTATTAACAGGCTTCCAATCCATACAAGACTAACCCACCTTAAAACCATAACTTTTATTGAGATATTGTCGTCTTCATCTATACCTTGGAAAATTATATAAAGATCTTCCCACACTCCTGCTTTAACCACTGCACGAGAGTGAGTTATCTTCCTTTTTTCATAATACGTAAGCTCAGGCTTTAGTTGAAATTTACCTTTAGGTCCACTGATACCGATTACTGCAACAGCTGATGTCGTTCCTTCTTCCTCTTTCCAATACAAATTCCTGTATTTTACGGTATAAGCATCGATGCTCATTTCATTACCTTTCTCAAGCATTGTTTCAGTGCTGAAAGTCATCCCTCGAGACCCTGCAAATCCCAAAGTTATAAGAATTAGTGAAATATGTAAAACTAGAAATGATATATACAAGGGACTAGATAGAATTTTTTTATGATTTATTATAAGCAAAACAGCAAGATTTACCACAAGCATCACACAAATAGATAAAGCTACCTTTGTAAGATATCCGTAATTAAAAAACACAATCATTATTATTAATGTAATCAATCCTGAAACCGCACCCGGGATCAATAACTTTTTCCTGCCCGTAAACAATCCTGGACAAAATGCCAGGATCAAAAGCATAAAAAGTCCAAATATTCCAAATACATACTCATAAAACTCAACCGTTGTTACTGAAGCCCCTTTAAAAAGCAACCCTCCGAACAAAGGATAAGTAGTTCCACCAAAAATCAGAACAGCTGTAACTACATATAGGGCTATGAGCAAATTTTCGGGCCTAAACAAGGTCTTGAACATTTCTTTTCTCAAAAATCCCTTTTCCAAAGTATCATCTCTCAGGTCATCTTTATATAACTTTTTAATTCTGTAGTATGTTAATATAATTAATGCAACCAAAACTACAATAACTATACCGAAAACTACAGTAACACTTTTACTGCTATATGCATGTACCGACTCTAGCAATCCACTCCTTGCAAAAAATGTTCCCACAAGTATAGTAAACACTGTCATGGTTATCAGTATGAAGTTTACTCTTTTTCTGCCAAACTCAGGATTTTTGCTATTAATACCATGCAAAAAAGCTGTGGCAAACAGCCAATTTACCAAAGATGAATTCTCAATAGGATCCCATGCCCAATATCCTCCCCAGCCAAGCTCAGTGTATGCCCATAACCTCCCGTAACAATCCCGGCAGTAAGCAGTATCCAGCTCCATATTGTCCATTTCCATATAACCAGACTATTTGATGAGGTTTTTTCTCGAAAATCAAAAAGCTGATAACAAAAGGCTATAAAGAAAAATGAAAATGACACTATGATGATCGGAGGATGGAATACCATTCCAAGGCTTTGAAGTGAGGGATTAAGACCAAAACCATCAGTTTGCTGCGATACTTGTTTAAATGGATTGTTAATAAAACTAACCATAAACATAAAAAGTGTCATGACAAAAATAATTACGCCAAATACTGTTCTGGTAGAGCCCTTGTTGATGTTTTTGAAATAAACTACAATAAGTAAAATTGCAAATACCGAGGTCCATAACAACATCGATCCTGAGCTTCCCGACCAAAATGCCGAAATCTTGTATATTAGCGGAAGTGTTTTCTCAGTATTGTGATATACATATTCAACTGAGAAAACTCCCATTACCAGTGAATAAACCAAAAGAATTGAAGAGATCAATACACCCACACAAGATACAAGACCTGTCAGAATTCCCAGATTCTTTCTCACTTCTGTTTCTTTTTTAAATACTAACAGTGATAATGATATAAGACCACATGCAAATGCAAAACGCAATACCCAAGTCCCGATTAAACTCACTTAAAATCCCCCACTCTAATACTATTTTCTATATATTAGATAAAAAACTCACCTTACAATTAACTAAAACTCGATATCATACCCAATAAATACTGTTTCATCAATCCAAAGTCAATTGAGTTTGTATTACCGTCTCCATTAACATCAGCATTGGAAAGACTTGTCCCAGTAAGCGATGTGATGCCAAGCAAATGCAATTTTAAGGCTGCAAAGTCTATCGAATTGACATTTCCATCATCATTTAAATCACCCTTAGTTCCGGTAGTATTTGGAGTAGGAGTCGTAACAGGGGTAACTGAAGCAGTACTGAATTTCCACCAGTTCAGATTAAACAGGTAACTGCTGCCACCTGTAAATTTCAAATAGAGATCATGGGTGCCGCTTACGTCGCTAACACTGCACGTTGTAGTAACCCAAGTCTGCCAGCCATCAGTTCCGGCAACCGGACAAGTCCCAATTAATTTACCATCAATGTCGTCAAGCCTCAACTCAATACTACCTCCGCTGGTTGCACTGGCTACTCTAGCTTGGAATCTTTCCGCACCACTGCCAAAATCAATACCTTTATAGACAACATAATCCCCCTTTTCGATAAATCCCACATTTTCTCCACCTTCTGAACAAGCCTCAATCTCAATACCTGACTGATCGTTAAAGCTCTCAGCTTCTATCTGAGTATATGCAGATCTTGGTGTAGGGCTTGGTGGTGGTGTCTGAATTGAGTCGTCACCCGGTATATCATTTAAGCGGAACCAGTCAACATCCATATATCCGGAACTTCCTGAAGGATTAAAATTTAAAATAGCATACTGTTCTCCTTGGAAAGTGCCATACTGCCAATCAAAGCCCATGGTTATATAGGTTCCGAGTTGCTGCCAATTTCTGCTATCATCTTTCCAATAGAACTTGGCCTGCTTATTACTAAAATTCATTTCGATCCTGAAGTATAAAATATTTGAAGTTATATTATCAACAGTCGCCTTTACCGTATCTTCTTCTGTCATTATTATCCGCTTGGGATCCTTGGTCACAGCTATATACCCACGTGGATCACCCAACATTCCCAACCCACATATATCACCAGACTGCATGGCACTGCAGTCAATTTTAATGGTTCCTGTACTTATTAAGCCCTGACCTTTTTGAGTCAGGCTGTTTCTGGCATTCCAGAAATCCTTTGCTGTAGTAGCTCTTAACCTCAAGGCCGACCCAGTCAACGACCATTTTGTATTGTCCGGATTATGGTTCCACATCCACTGAAGCCCTAAAGAACTACCATTAAATTCATCTGAAGCTGCCGGTACTTTTATAGATTTATTCTGAATCGGCTTGGTATATTTTGATTCAACCTGACCTATATATCCCGATCTTCCGAATTTAGGCCAGCCATCTTCCCAAGTTATTGGACAAATTCTGGTCGGACGTCCGATTGCACCCTCATCCTGGTGAAGGTATCCCCAGTAACTACCATCAGGCAAATCGACGATACCACCTTGATGTCCGCCTTTTCCAGCAGTGCAAAATGTAGTAGTTTCGCCATAAGGTCCCCAGACATTATTCGCTCGAGAACACACTAAGCTTCGGGCCGGCACAGCGTTAAACAAGTAATATTTGCCATTAGCTTTAGTTAAATGTGTACCTTCAACATTATTATATTTAAGAATCACTCTTGAAGAACCTGTTGTAGCACTTAAGTTGGAATTCAACTGGATCATGCTGATTTCATTTTGCCAAGCCCCACCATAGGCTAGATAAGCAGTACCATCATCCTCTATAAACAAACAAGGATCAAAATAACTACCTCCTAAAAGGCTATAATTCCATGGACCGGCAACGTCTTTAGAGTAATAAATGCGGGTTCTTTCACCATTAAGAGTAACCGCCACATAAAACATACCATCCCTATAAGCTATTGATGGTGCAAAACAACCGTTACCGTATTTTGTGCCTCCTTGAAGGTTATAAGCATTGTCACCTGTAAATGAGGCTATACAATGACCTGCTATTTCCCAATTAACCAAATCCTCAGATCTGCAGATTACAAGACCTGGCACGCCAGCAAAAGTGGATGAAGCAAGATAAAAATAATTGCCAACCCTAATAATGCTAGGATCCGGATAATCAGCAAACAAAGGCGGATTATTGAAGGTACCGTCTCCATTATCGGATTGCCAGGCATGTACCAAACCCATTTGGGAAAAGAGCATACACAAAACCAGCAGAACAACCAGAAATCTTTTTGATCCAAAGCCTCTTTTTTGTTTACCAACATTCACCATACTTAACCCCCCTGATTTTCTTATTGGGTGACTACTTTAGTTAAGCCTTCACCTGTATCTTTACTTTCATATAAAGTAATAGGTTTATGTTAATCTGCAATTCTAAAATATAGCTAGCTACAGACTATATTCACTTTTTCTTTTGTTAAAACAGACAATATTTCTACAGTGATATGTGTTTTCTAAACTATCAATTCGCAATTTGAAATTTTTTTAAGTTGGGAGTTTATGAATTAATAAAATGTTTTCATAATTTTATTGAATTCCCAACACAAAAAAGTCTATATTTCGAATTAATGATATAAGAAGTATATTTATCTTAAGAATGTTATTGTTTAAGCTTAACTAAATCAGAAGTGTTTACGTTTATTATAAGCAGCATGGAGTTTATTATCAGCATATAGTTCATAAATGCTGTCGGAAAGATGAGTAAGTAATATTTAAAAGAAATATATACTAAAAAAATAATATGGAGGTCGAATTATGAAGTTAAGTATCAGAATCAGAACTGCATTTGTAACTGCAATTGCATTAGTACTATGCTCGCTTAGCCTTTTTCCAAATCAGGTATACGCAGATCCTCAGCGTGGGCGGCCGTACCTCAATTCAGCCAGAACCACCTTTGTAGGTGACAATGGGCAACCGTTGCGTGGTCCATATACTTCTACCGAATGGTCATCGGCTATTTCCTATGACCAGATTGCAAAAATAAAGGATCTTGGTTTCAATGCCGTGCACCTCTATGCGGAGTGCTTCGATATCAACTATCCCAATGCCGGAAGCAAAGCGCCCGGATACGCGGCTACCGAAATAGACAAGATAGTGAAAAGCACTCGTGAACTTGGGCTATATCTGGTTATAACCATCGGTAACGGTGCCAATAATGGTAACCATAACGCAAGGTATGCCAAAGATTTTTGGAGTTTCTATGCACCACGCTATGCAGACGAGACACATGTTCTATACGAGATACACAATGAGCCTGTCGCATGGGGACCACCTTATTCTTCCTCGACAGCTACTCCAACCGGTGCTGTGGAAATGAATGTGGATGTATATAAGACCATCCGTACATATGCACCAAAAACCCCGGTATTAATTTTAACCTATGCCGTACTTGGCGGGACAGGGGGAGCAACCGAAGCCTTGAAGGACATACGAGCTTTCAATAGTGCAGTTTTCGGCAAGCAGGACGCAGTTTGGACTAACGAAGCCATGGCCTTCCATGGATATGCAGGCTGGGAGGAAACCACCACCGCAGTGGACGGAATACTCAAAGCCGGATATCCATGTTTTATGACCGAGTATGCAGGCGGTGCTTGGGGAAGCGGATTGGGTGGATTTGATATCCAGCTTACGTCCGAATTGGAACGTCTGGGTGTTTCCTGGCTTACTTTTCAATATATTCCACCTTCCGGTGTATCCGATGATGTTACAAAGCCGGAATATTACTCAACATTAGTTGAAAATGCCGGGCTTTCATGGAAACCAGACTACGGTAATTGGCCGGCAAATCGAGGTGTATACGGCAACGGAGGATTGCCAAGGAAAACCGCCACCTGGGTCAATAATTTTCTGACTGGTACCACACGTATTGAAGCTGAGGACTTTGACTGGGGTGGCAATAATATCTCCTTTTATGACAAAGATTCCGCTAATAAGGGAATGCAGTACCGATCTGATGAAGCGGTAGATATTGAAACGACAAAGGACACCGACGGTGGATACAATATTACTTCGATTGAAGATGGAGAATGGCTCGAGTACACCATCTGGGTACAGCACCCAGGTTACTACAATCTCGGACTTCGTGTGGCAAATAACAGCGGAGGCAGTGTTCAGGTGAAATTCGGTAATCAGGATAAGACCGGAACATGGGTACTTCCGGCTACCGGAGGTGTTCAGACCTGGAAGACAGATACACGACAGGTATTTCTCGGATCGGGGCGACAGAAATTGCGTATCAATGCTTTATCCGGCGGATTCAATTTGAATTGGATCGAACTATCTCCGATATCGACAGGACCTATAGCAGATGGAACTTATAAATTTTTGAACCGTGCCAATACTTTGACCTTGCAGGAAGTAACCAGCAACAACTCTATTGCAATCAGTAATTACAAGGGAACAACGGATCAACACTGGAAAATTCAGCACATCGGTGGTGGTCAATACAGAATTTCATCAGCAGGCAGGGGTTGGAACTGGAACTGGTGGATGGGATTTGGTACTGTCGCTTGGTGGGGAACCGGATCCGGTACTTGTTTTATTATCAGACCAACAGGGGATGGTTACTATAGATTTGTGCTGGTTGGTGACGGTACAAATCTGGAAATACCAAGCAGTGGCTCAGGAAAGATAGAAGGAAGGGCATATCATGAAGGTGCAAATCAGCAGTGGGCTATACAATCACCTTCCGCCCCTATGTTCCCAACGGGATTGAGTGCCTCACTAAATTCATCCGGCAACGCTGCCAATCTTAAATGGGATACCACGGCTGGTGCAAACAGTTACAACGTCAAGCGTTCTACTACCAGCGCCGGTCCTTACACAAATATTGCCACCGGTATTACCTCCACAAACTACACCGATGATAGCGTGGTGTCAGGCATAAAGTACTATTATGTGGTCAGTGCGGTCAGCAGTGGGGTGGAAACTCTCAACAGTGCTGAAGCGACGTTGTTATACCCTAAACTATCCGGTACTGTTATAGGTACTGCCGGTTCTTGGAATAACTCAGGAAATACAATATCCAAGGTTTTTGATAACAACCTGGTCACATACTTCGACGGACCTTCAGGAAGTGGTTGCTGGGCAGGGCTGGACTTTGGTGTTGGCGTAAGCAATGTCGTTATGCAGATCAATTACTGTCCGCGATCCAACTTTCCACAGCGTATGGTAGGCGGAATATTCCAAGGTGCCAATAAATCTGACTTTAGCGACGCAGTGACGCTGTTTACCGTTACTTCTCAACCGGCAACAGGCATATTAACTTCGGTAAATGTGACCAATACGGACACCTTTCGCTATGTACGTTATCTGTCTCCAGATGGAAGCAACGGTAACGTGGCGGAAATACAATTTTTAGGTGCACCAAAATCTGCCTCAATACCAACTCCTACAAATACTCAAATAATATCATCACCAACTATCACCCCTACCCCTATTGGAATCAAAGGTGATTTAAATGATGATAACAAAATAAATTCGTTGGACTTTGGAGTATTGAAGCTTCACTTACTAGGAGTGAGTCGTCTTACAGGAAAGAATCTTTCCAATGGCGATGTTAATGGAGATGGGAATGTAAACTCCATAGATTTTGGATTAATGAAGCAATATTTATTAGGCATGATATCTTCTTTTCCAGGACAGCCTTAATCAGCATCAACTACTACTTGTCAAATTCCATTGATTTGTAGTTCATAAGAAGTGGCTCCTGTAAAATAATTAACGACTCAACTTTCCCTCATATAGCATTTTGAGGCTTATATGTTCAAGGGCTGTTGTAAAACTAACCGGACTGAAACAAGTTAGTTTTACAGCAGCTTTTTGTTTAGATTTTGTTTATTCAAATAAAAAGAGAGCATCGCTCCCCTACTTAAAAGTAGTTTTGCGACACTCTCATATTTCGTTATTAATTGAATATTAACTAATTTATAGTCCTTGCATTTATACTGCTGGGAAAACTTTTATTATACCCAGCAAATACTGCTTTATCAAACCAAAGTCTATAGAGTTTACTTTACCATCTCCATCAACATCAGCATTGGAAAGGTTCGTACCTGTTAGCGGAGTTTGACCTAATAAATGAAGTTTTAACAATGCGAAGTCTATTGAATTCACATTTCCATCACTATTCAAATCGCCCTTAGTTCCGTTGTTTTCTCCTCCATCATTTGTACTGAATTTCCAAGAGCTAAAATTAAATAAATACCCACTTGAACCTGTAAATTTAAAAAACACATCGTGAACACCTGTTGCGCCACTAATTGTACTAGTTTTTGTTGTCCAAGTTTGCCAACCTCCAGTTTCTGACACACTACAAGTTCCAACTAATTTCCCTGTAAGGCTGTCAAGCCTGATTTCAATATTTCCACCTGAAGTAGCACTAGCTACTCTGGCTTCAAAACTTGTTGCACCACTAGTGCCAAAATCAACTCCTTTTATTTGGATCCAGTCTCCATTCTCTATAAAGCCAACATTTCGTCCGCCTTCACTACATTCTTCAGTCTCAGTACCAGATTCATTGTACATATTTACAGCAGTATTATTAATATACGGATTTACATACTTTAGTTGTTCCAAACCATCTTGTGTCGGAACTACCTGTTTAATAGTTCCGTCTGAGTTGTAAAACAACTGATCAATAGCTACATTTCTTTGATATGCAGGTTCTGCACCACGTTGTTTTGCCAGATTTCTGTTGTGATATACGCAATACCAGTTATCTTTAAATTCTACAATGGTATGGTGGTTATTGTTGCTATAGTTGTCAGGAGGCTGTGGCAATACAACTCCTTTGTAAGTAAACCCTGTGGTAGGGTTATCACTCATCATATACTCAATCTTTGATGCACCCTGGGAAAAATCACTTGCGTATGTAAAATAATACTTTCCTTTATACTTGTGCATATATGAAGCTTCAAAAAAGCGTGGGGCACTCATTGTTGTTGCAGAACCCACTGTGCTTATCATATCATTTCCTAACTTGATAACTCTGATATTGTTTTGTCCATTTCCTCCAAAGTACATATATGCCTGACCGTCATCATCAACAAACACGCCGGGATCAAACAACCACATATTAGTAGCAGGTTGTACACCGGGTGTACTTCCAGTGATTAAAGCACGAGGAAGGGGATCTTTAAAGGGACCGGTAGGACTATCACTTACTGCAACTCCAATACCATTTCCACCATTACCATAATACATATAAAACTTATTATTGCGGTACACAATTGAAGGTGCCCAGGAAACTCCCGCCCAACTGGAATCTCTTTTGGCGTTGAAAACTTCCCCATGGTCTGTCCAGTTTTTCAAATCATCCGTAGAAATACAAGTAATGTCTGGGATATTGTAGGTAGTCTGTCCGGCTGTTGCATCTGAGTCGTGTGAACAGTAAACATAAAGTCTGCCGTTATACACTACCGCAGTTGGGTCTGCTGTATAACGCTGAGAAAAAATCGGATAGTCCGCAAACCCTTTTTCCGGGATAATCAACATCATGATACTGATGGTGAAGACTATCAACCACACCTTGCTGAATTTTCTTAGCATAAAAAAACACTCCCTTATAATTTTATTTAAATTCTTCAGTTACAAAACCTTAACATAAAAAGCTCTTTGTCTGAATTTCTAAAACAGTGAGGAAAATTATTATACAACCATCTCATTATATTAATTACGAAGTAAATATTTTTTTTAAGTTGGGAATTTGATTGAATTCAAATATATTTTTTTAAGAGAAGATCGAACCCTATCCTATAGAGATTACAGATATATCGATTTTTAGTACAATTCACCTTAAGGCGTGGTTTTCTGCGATATCACTACTACATTTTATCAAACTATAATTTTCTATTCCATTCATCCTTAATAAATTCTTATAAATACATAATGCACACGCAGATTAAATATATCTACGTGTGCTTAATTTACCTTAACGTTTACAACAATATAAGTTTTAGTCCTCCTAAAACTATTATCCTAGTGCACTTACGCCTTGCATACTTTAACCTTAGCCACCCTTTTTTCATCTACTTTGGCAACCTTAAATAGGATACCGTTAAATTCCACACTAGGACTGTCCTCTTTATCGGGTATTCTGCCTAGCTGTCCTATTACAAAACCACTTAATGTATCATAATCTTCAGTTGGAAGCTCCACCTCAAGGTAGTCACTCACGGTTGTCAGGCTGGTTGTACCGTTTATAATAAATGTGTTTTCGTCTAGTTTATCTATATCCTTCTCAACTTCATCGTCCTCATCAAATATATTACCGACAATTTCCTCTATCAGATCTTCTAAAGAAACAATACCTGCTGTTCCTCCATATTCATCAATAATAACAGCCAAATGGGTACTCGTCTTTTGAAGCTCCTTGAACAGTTCATCTGTTCTTTTGGAAGCAGGGACGAAATACGGTTTTCTTATAATGTTTCTAAGGTTAAACTTATCTTTGTCACCATTTTCAGCCAAATATTTTATAAGGTACTTTGAATGCATTATTCCTATTATGTTGTCGATGTTGTCTTCATAAACAGGTATTCTTGAATACTTTTCTGCATTTATAAACTTAGTCACTTCATCAAGGCTTGCATCGACGGGCAAAGCTGCTATTTCTGTTCTATGAGTCATTATTTCAGAGACAATTTTATTATTAAATTCGAAAATATTATTGATCATCTCTTTTTCAGTTTCGTCAATAGTTCCTCTTTCCTCCCCGACATCCACCATCATCCTTATTTCTTCTTCCGTAACATTTTCATCTTCCTTTGATGGGTCAACGCCAAACAAACGTACAATGGTGTTTGTGGATAATGTAAGGAATTTCACAAAGGGTAAAGTCACTACAGATAAAAAAGTCAAAGGTGCAGCAACAAGCATAGCAATAGGTTCCGCCTTTTTCATTGCCAGTCTCTTAGGTGCCAATTCCCCAAAAACAAGAGAAAAATATGATAATAATATCGTAATCAGTACCATAGAAACACTTGCAAGCACACCCTCAGGAATAGCCACTCCTGTAAGCTGTATCAATTTGACCAGTCTTTCTGTAAATTTATCTGCTGCAAAGGCACTTGCAAAAAAACCGGCAAGTGTTATGCCTATCTGAATAGTTGCAAGAAACCTGCTAGGCTCTTCTACAAGTTTCTTAAGTAAAATAGCTTTTTTATTACCTTCCTCAGCCATCAATTTCAATTTAGTATCATTTAATGAGATTAATGCAATCTCGGAAGCTGCAAAAAACGCATTCAGCACTATGAGTAAAATTAAAACCAGTATTTCGGTAAACAAATTTTTCATCCTCCAATTAATTATTAAGTCAAATAAAAAAAGGCATAACTATCCTGTATTCAAGGATTTACGGCCTCCTGTAAAACTTAGCTTTTAATCGGTTTTTAACTCTTGACTGTGCTCTACATAGTGCCCTACTACATCGTATATCTTCCGGAATATCGTCCATTCCATTATCACCCCCAAATAAACTGTATTATAACATAATATATTATATATCCTTCTTAACTGTCAAGAATAAATAAAGGAATATTTCCGCCTTTAAATAATTTGTAATCCTTTTAACTTTACCTACCTTGATATTTCCATTTATTCCGCATCGTTCTACCATACTGCTTCTGTATAGATATATAAATCCAGTGCTTTCTAAAGTTAATAATCCTATTATTTCATACGACATGTTTAAATAAACTTTCTATGTTTTTGCTCCAGAAACAAATTCTGTACAAGGTATCAACACCTTGTAATAAAATCATTTTCAAATCATAACCTTATTGATTAATTCCCTAATTTTTTCATGGTTCTTTTGATTCGGTTTATCCTCAACACCTGTCAATACATCTACTGCATAGGGATGTACCTGTTGGACAACTATAGATATGTTAACTGCATTCAGCCCGCCTGCAAGGATGACAGGTATAGTACTCACCTTCTGCACAGCCTCAAATATTGATAAATCTACGGCAACTCCGGTCCCACCAGGCATTGAAGAAGTGTATGAATCCACCAAAATCGCTGATACCCCTGTTTTCAAGAGCTCCCTTGCGGCAATAACGGGGTCGGTAATCTCAAAATCGCAATTGCCCATGCTGTCCATGCGCAAAGCCTTTATTACTTTAACTCCTTTGGGTTTCAGCTGCTTCGAAATTTCTTCCACATCTTCAAGTGTTTCTTTATAATGAAGCTGCACTGCGTCAGGACAGGTTTTGTTCACTATGTCCAGAATGCTTTTAACCTCTCCTCCCGTCACCAAGCATGTGCTTACAAAGGGCGGAACCTGCTCTATAAGTTCACGGGCATCGCTCACCTTCAGATTCCACGGAACAGACACGGGATATTCAACCACAAACCCAAGCATGTGAACTCCCGCCTGTACGCAAAAATTCACATCATTCCGGTTCATCAATCCGCAAATTTTAACTCGCGTCATGGTTTTACCTCCCCGGTTCACTAAAGTTTATATACATTTCCACAGGATCCTTTGCCTTAAGAATCGCCGTGCCTACAAGAACTGCATGTGCTCCTGCTGCTACAGCACGTGCCGCATCTTCTTTTGAGGAAATGGAACTTTCACTCACCAGCAAAGCTCCCGGCGGCACCATTGCTGCCAGCTTTTCAGTAGTGTTTACATTTCCGTCGTCTGTTTCAAACTCAACTATATTCCGGTTGTTAATCCCTAAAAAAGTCAATTCCAGATCTCTGACAGACATTATTTCATCCTGACTGTGTGTTTCAACCAAAGGCTCCAATCCCAGCTTATATGCCTCTTCTATAAGTGTAAAAAGTTGTGTTTTTTCCAGCATCGACGCTATCAACAGAACACCAGACGCACCAATCTCAACACTCTCTTGCAATTGTTCCCGTGTGGAAATAAAATCCTTGCGCAAAATAGGAACCGAAACTACCTTTGCAATATTATACAACAGTTCCGGAGAACCACCATAATGTGTGTCTTCAGTTACAACCGAAATAACAGGAACACCTGCTGCATTGAGCTCACCGGCAATTGCAACAGGATCCCGTCCCATAAGCAAGTCACCTTCACCGGGTGACTTGCATTTAATATCTGTTATAACGGGAATTAATCCTGTACTTTTCTTATCCCAAAGTGCTGAAGAACATTTAGCACATTTCTTCCCGCTGTCACATATTTTTCTCATTTCCTTTTATACCACCGTTCTATAATCATGAGATGCAACTTTGAGTTCATTGAGTTTATTCTGCGCAGCTCCACTGTCGATAATTTCATTGGCAAGCTTAATTCCTTCCTTGAAGGAATCCGCTTTATTTCCTATCATTAAGGCACCTGCCGCATTCAACACAACTGCATTTCTACGCGGTCCCTTATCTTTTCCCGAGAAAACATTTCTGATCATAACAGCGTTTTCCTCAGGGGTTCCTGTAGCTATTTCTTCAAGAGTGCAACGGGACAAACCAAAATCCTCCGGTGCTATTTCATACGTGGTAATTTTACCATTATTAAGTTCATTCACTCTGGTTTTTCCCAAGAGAGAAATTTCATCGAGACCGTCAAGACCGTGCACAAACAGTCCTCTTGTATATCCAACCGATGCTGCGACATGTGAAACTGTATCTAAAAGTTCAGGCTTGTAAATTCCCATAACATGTCTGCTTGCTTTAGACGGGTTAATCAATGGTCCTATTATTGTATAGAATATGGTTTTGATTCCCAAATCCTTTTCCGGTGGAAGAACCTTGCCCATAACCGGATGGAATAATGGCGCATAGAGAAATGCAATACCAATATCTTCGATAAGTTTTTCGACACCTTTTGGGGTTTGGTTGATTTCTATACCTAGTGCCTCGAGTACGTCAGCACTTCCGGAAAGGCTTGATATCGAACGGCTTCCGTGCTTGGCTACAGGAATACCTGCCGCTGCAGCTACAAAAGCAACTGATGTAGATATGTTAAATGTACTCAGACCACCACCTGTGCCACATGTATCCATAAGTTCGTCATCCACTTGCGGAGAGATATGTATACAATTGTCACGCATAGCCTTGGCAATTGCCGTAATCTCTGTCAAAGTCGGTCCCTTCATTAATAGAGCCACCTGAAAACCTGCAATCTGAACATCACTAAGCTCGTCATTTTTAATTGCGACAATCAGACTATATGCCTCATCAGCTGTTAAATCCTCTCTTGCCGTCAATTTCTTCAACACATTTTTAACCATTCTAATCTCTCCTCATCTCAATCTACTTTTCATAGATTTATTAACTCTTCTATCTCATTGCATTTTTCATGTTCTTAACATATTCAACTACATGAGGTACACATTCCACCCCGTATTGTGCAACAATTTTTACAATTGCGCTTCCAACAATTACACCGTCGGAAATTTCACTCATAGCTGCTGCCTGTTCAGGGGTTGATATACCAAATCCTATTGCACAAGGTATATCTTTTACCTCCTTGGCAAGTTTTATCATTTCCGAAGCATTACTTCCAACTTCTTTTCTCACGCCTGTCACACCCATCGATGAAACACAGTAAAGGAATCCTTCCGCTTCACGAGCTATCATTCTGATGCGTTCATTGGAGGTTGGTGCTATCATCGAAATAAATGAAACATCATATTTTGAGCAGAAAGGTATGAGTTCATTTCTTTCTTCGTATGGAATATCCGGTACAATAACGGCATCAACTCCAGTTTCCTGGCAATTTTTCATGAACTTTTCAGTTCCATAAGTAAAGATTGGATTTGCATAGGTCATAAAAGCTATAGGTATATTGCATACCTTACGTACATTTTTCATCATATCAAATATTTTATCCGTTGTTGTCCCCGCCACAAGTGCCCTATTATCAGCCTCTTGAATCACCGGTCCTTCCGCTACCGGATCAGAAAACGGTATACCTATTTCAATCAAATCGGCACCGGCTTCAGCCATCTTAATTACCAACTGCTCTGTTATTTCAAGCGACGGATCTCCTGCTGTAATAAACGGTATAAAAGCTTTACCGTGGTTAAAAGCCTGATTAAGCTTATTCATAAATTTGCACCCCCCTGTATCGTGCTATGGCAGCAACATCTTTATCTCCTCTTCCTGACAAATTGATTACAATAATTTGATCCTTACCCATAGCAGGTGCGATCTTTATTGCATGTGCAACAGCATGGGAACTTTCTATTGCCGGAATAATCCCCTCGCAGCGTGAAAGATATTCAAACGCCTGCACTGCTTCATCATCAGTAACCGGTACATATTCGCCCCTGCCCGTATCATACAGGTTGGCATGTTCCGGCCCCACACCAGGGTAATCAAGCCCTGCAGAAATGGAATAAACCGGAGCAATCTGACCATATTCATCCTGACAGAAATAGGACTTCATTCCATGGAATATGCCTACCGTACCTGTTGTAATGGTCGCCGCATTTTTATCGGTGTCAACGCCATGCCCTGCCGCTTCACAACCAATCAGTCGAACACTTTTATCTCCTATGAATTCATAGAACAATCCCATTGCATTGCTGCCGCCTCCAACACAGGCCAACAAAGCATCCGGCAATCTTCCTTCCTTCGCAAGTATCTGCTGTTTGACTTCGCGCCCTATTACACTCTGAAAATCACGCACAATTGTCGGAAATGGATGGGGTCCCATTACAGATCCAAGCACATAATGAGTATCTTCAATTCTCTGCGTCCACTCACGCATTGTCTCATTTACTGCATCCTTCAACGTCTGAGTACCGCTTGTAACGGCGTGCACCTTCGCTCCCAACAGCTCCATACGGAAAACATTCAGCGCCTGACGTTCCGTGTCTTCCTTCCCCATAAATATTTCACATTCCAACCCCATCAGTGCTGCTGCAGTCGCAGTAGCAACTCCATGCTGACCTGCACCTGTTTCTGCAATAACACGGGTTTTACCCATACGTTTAGCAAGAAGCACCTGACCTAACACGTTGTTTATCTTGTGCGAACCTGTGTGATTCAAATCCTCTCTTTTTAGATATATTTTTGCACCACCCAAATCTTTAGTCATCTTTTCTGCATAATAAAGCAATGATGGGCGGCCTGCATAATTATTAAGAAGTTCATTTAACTCCCCCACAAATTCCGGGTCGTCTTTAAAGCGATTATATGCCTCTTCAAGCTTGATTACGGCATTCATCAATGTTTCCGGAATGTATTGTCCGCCATGGATTCCAAATCTTCCTTTCGACATGTTCATCCTCCCCACTTTCATAAAAATTCTATAACACCGGATTCCTCAAAATTTTAAACACTTGTCGCCAATTGAGTAAAAGAAAAAAGTCAGCTTCACCTATTAATATTCAAGGCATTCCTTTGCAGCAAACAGCCTTTAGGTATACTTTTTTGATGCCGGTAAAAATGTACTTTCTTGGGCATTAAAAAAAGCCTTCATCCCCTACACCAGGGACAAAAGACTTAACTTCTGCGGTACCACCCAATTTGACGATAAATCGCCCACTCCTTTTGTATACTAACATATACACCCCACTGATAACGGACAGGGTTCCCGTAAGCGCCTACTATGTATAAATTCGGTGCTTCCCTCACAAGCCCATTCAGAATAATCTTTGTAACCGCATTTTCAGCATCTGGCGGCTCTCTGATACATACAATTATTCTTACTATTCTTGATCATAGGTTTAAACTATTAAATAAATTGTACCACCCACAGCTACTTTTGTCAACAACAGTAAAATCCCAAAAAATATTCAATTCAATTAACTAAAGTTAAGATTAAAGTTTAGCTTTTTGACCACAGTAAGAAATTCATTAGCAGAAAGAAAAATATATATTTTGTGAATGTAAATTAATCTACAACAAGTAATTAATCAGGAATTTGTTGAATAAAATATTGATGTATGCGAAAAATTATAACTAAAGGACTTTTGCGTTTTGTACGAATACAATATAACATTATTTTTACAAAATATATTAATAAAATTGAATAATAATATTCATTGTAGTAAAATATTGTAGAAGTCCATAATTTCTGAGGAGGTCAGCATATGTTTGAAATCACTACTCAAGCGGTTCAAATCGTGTCTATAGCAATCTCCGTTCTTGCTCTTGGTGTTGCAGCATGGTTATACACCTGGGTAAAATCACAACCTTCATCTAACGCTCGTATCGCTGAAATTGGAGAGTACATCCGTCAGGGGGCCAATACCTTTCTGAAGCGTGAGTACCTTGTTTTAGCACGGTTTACCGCAATTGCGGCAGTACTTATTGTAATTCTGCTTCCAAAACCAATTTGGAGCACAGGAAATATTTCCGAAAATATTTTTATGGCTATTTCATATATTTTCGGTACAGTTTTATCAGCTCTTGCAGGTAAGATCGGTATACAAATTGCCACAATCGCAAATATGAAAGCGGCAGAAGCTGCTACAAAAGGAGTTAAACCTTCTTTTATGGCGGGTTTCCGTGGTGGTGCAGTTATGGGCATGGCTGTTGTTGGCAGCAGCCTTGTGGGAGTTACTCTTGTTTTTATGCTGGTAGGTGACGCCAGCGCAGTCTTAGGTTTCAGCTTCGGAGCAAGTTCACTGGCACTTTTCGCTAAAGCCGGCGGCGGTATTTTTACAAAGACGGCAGATATCAGCGCAGACCTGGTGGGAAAAGTAGAACTTGGTATGGAAGAAGATGACCCTAGAAATCCTGCCGTTATAGCCGACAACGTTGGTGATAACGTTGGAGACGTTGCAGGTATGGGTGCGGATCTCTTTGACTCAAATGTTGCCTCAATGTCTGCTGCATTGGTTATGGCCACATCACTAGGCGGACTAGTCGGAAAAAATGTCATAATGGTCTTCATATATGCAGCCATAGGACTTTTATCTTCGATTATCGGTGTAGCTACAGCCCGTATCGGTGAAAAAGGTGATCCAAGCAGAGCCCTTAACAGTTCTACGTATGTGACTACAGGGATTTACGCTGTACTTACAGCTTTGGCTACATACGCATTCGGACTTGAATGGCGTATCTGGGGTGCAACTGCTATAGGACTCATAGTAGGTACCATCATCGGTATTACTTCAGATTATTTCACAAATGATGCAAAACCAATTGTTAAAGCAGTTGCAGAAGCTTCGAAATCAGGGCCGGCTTTTACCATTCTTTCAGGTTTTTCTTACGGCTTGCTAAGTGCTCTTCCTGCATTAATTGGTATAGCAGTCACTGCGTTATTGTCATATAATATATGTGCTCCATTAGGTTCCGGATATGGTATGTTTGGCATCGCAATGTCAGCACTTGGTATGCTTTCAATAGTTGGAATGATTATTTCAAATGATGCATACGGACCTATCGTTGATAACGCCCGCGGTCTTGCCGAAATGGGTGGCTTGGGCGAAAAGGTTATTGCCATTACCGATGAACTTGATTCAGCCGGTAATACCGTTAAAGCTGTTACAAAAGGTTTTTCAATCAGCGCAGCAGGTCTTACTGTTATCGCTCTTTTAGGCGCATTCATGAGCGAAGTAAACACGGCTGCTGCCGAGTTAGGCGTTCAGGGTATCACCAACTTTGATATAATGAATCCGACAGTATTCTTCGGACTCATCATAGGTATTTCAATACCAGCGGTATTCTCAGCAATGTTGATGCTTGGTGTTGACAAAAATGCTCAGAGAATGGTTGCGGAAATTCATCGTCAATGGAACTCAATAGCAGGACTTAAAGAAGGCAAGGAAGGCGTAAAACCTGACTATGACAAGTGTATAGACATTGCTACCTCCGGTTCACTAAAAGAACTCATTCCTGCCGGTGTTGTTGCAATCATATCCACAGTAATTGTTGGTTTTATCGGAGGAGTAGCAGCTATTGGAGGCTTCCTCACCGGAAACATTGCTTCAGGTCTTTTACTTGCATTGCTGATGTCCAATGCAGGCGGACTTTGGGATAATTCCAAAAAGTACGTCGAAGCCGGCAACTGTGGCGGTAAAGGTTCACCAGCACATAAAGCTGCTGTTGTTGGAGATACCGTAGGAGATCCATTCAAGGACACTGCCGGTCCATCCATCAACACACAAATCACAGTTGTATCATTGGTTGCTTCTTTGTTGTCTACCTTATTCCTTTTGTACTCATTCTTTTAATTGTAACTTAGTTGATAATCAATTATATAAAACAGCCATTCCTCAAGGAGTGGCTGTTTTATTTCCATATTCAAGCCCTTTGCATCTTTTGCGGAAACCTTTATGAAGGAAAAAACCTACTGTTATAGTGTCAAACAACTCCATTACGTGACCTTCGCATAGAAGCTGTATACCTTAGCTTGATAATTATCGCACGCGTCTATGGGACATCCTGTCCCAAGACGCTAAAAATGCCATCCGTGGCATTTTTACTTCAAATTATCAAGCTTTCGGTAACAGCTTCTAATGCTCAGGTCAAGTAATTGCGTCATTTGACACTATAACAGGTTATCTCTAAAATTAGGTTGTTTTTAGCTGCTTTATTGATATAACTTTTTCAATATAGAATTTTACATATTCTAGTGATTTGCTTCACAGGACTTTCCGGCTCACTAATATCCACAAGCTGGATGCCTGTAAGAGAAGCGTGGTCAATGACCTCTGTGCTTCTCTTTTCTCTTTTGCTGTTTCAGTTCGAACTGACGCTGTTTTTCAGCTTCTCGCTGCTCTTTGCTGATCTGTCTGCGTTCGTTTTTCATTAACTCACGCTGCATCTGCAATGCCTGCTGTGACTTTGTTCCGACACCAGAACTCTGCAGCTGCTTTCTGACATTGCGCTGTCTGCGCTTTGGATTGTCCGCAGTCTGCTTCACTTCGGTTTCAACAGCCGGACTGAACTTAAGGTTGCTGTAGTGCTTGAGGATGAAGCCCCATACTTCGTAATCCTTCGGCTCTGCGCCAAATGTGACCTTGCACACCGACAATTTTCCGTCAGATATCCGTTCAAAGACTCCTACCCAGAAAGGCTCCTCAAAATACACCGTCAGCTTTCCGCTCGTCTCGTCCATAACAATCCCTCCTTAAAATGTGTTATGGACAAAGAATGGACAACCCAGGAGGGCAGGTTACTTACCCTGTTATAACTGACAGGACGGCCGGGCTACCTACCGGCTCTAGCACATCCCGCAAGATGCACGTTGCGTTTTTATCTTTGTCTTTTGTTAATCTATATGAAGCACGAAAGTGTGCGACATACCATTATTTCTTTTTCTTCGGAGCAAGAAGCTCTTAATACATCGCTTCCAGCAGTTCCCGCAAAAAACCTTTGTTCTCCATCGTCCACGAGTTGCATTTCCTTTGCCCCTTCGTAGGGCAGCTCATAATTACCTTCCTTAATATGTGACTTTAATCTTATATATCATCATCTAAAAAGCAATTCATACTATCGGAAACAACTATCTTAGGATTTTTAGATAAAATATAATTAATTGCATTCTTAATATCCTCTTTTAAATATATCAGACTAATTAACTCTATTTCATTTTTATAGGAATAGGTCTTGAAGGTTATAACTTGAGTTCGAGCTACTCCGTGATATAATTCTTTGCCAGTTAAAACACTCTTTAGTTGACGCTTTTCAATAGAAATTTCTATAATGTTGACGCTTTTCAATAGAAATTTCTATAATATCATAATAGTCAATGATTGATTTCTTAAACACATGCAATATCTCAAAACAATCTGTGTAAAGAATTAATTTCCTGTTCTTGAGGGCAAAAAACACTATTAGCCAAGTTACTATACAATTTAACAAGAAAAAAAATATAATATTTATGTTTCTTATTAATAATGACAATACTCCCAATAATAAAATACTAGCAAAACTAATTATTTTCAAAATCCTTTTGGTATCAGAAGCTTTAATTACTCTAACTATCTCCATACTTATATACTCCACTCTATTTCCAAATATTTATTGGTTAATTATGTTTTTCTAACGTAGGTATAAGTTACTCATCATACTACTTTAGACATTCTTTCAACAGTTCTATTGCACTTTCTTCATTCGGGTCATTTGTTCCCAACTCGCCACGGAATGCTCGGGCAAGAATGGCTTTTTTCATCAAGTCTATTTTATCTATCACATCACAGAGTTCCTTTGCTTTTTGCTCTTTTTCAAAGAGGCTGTCAAGAATTCGGACTATTTCCTGCTGTTCAGAGAGAGAAGGTTATCATACATTTACGCAACTTTCAATATCGCCAATACTTTTTCTTGTCCCAAGTATAAAACCACTAAAAATGCCGGATACAGTCAATTAATCAGCAATTCAGGAATGGTGAATCTTGAAAAAATGAATTAGAAGTTTTAAGCAAAGTTATACTTAGGGATAACGAAAAAATAACATCCTATTCTCATATTTTGAAAACAATATCAAATCAAGTTTTTTCGTTATCCAGAGTATGAATTTATATTTTAGTCATACCTCGGTGACAATTGTAATTAATAATTGTATTAATAATGTGCCTGCCAGGGAAGTATTCAACCTTTCATGACAGGCACATTATGCTGATCATTTACACTATCTTTTCCTTCATCTTTCCAATCAACTGTAAAACTCCTTCTTCAATCTTACTGAGAACTTCAGCTTTCGGACAACCTTCAAACTCAACGCCTTCAACCAAATCCCACTTCATTTTGTTTCTCTCAACTATTTCTTTGAGCTCTTTTTCAGCTCCACCTGACCATCCATAGGATCCAAAATAAAAAGCTGCTTTTCCGGTAACTTTTTTTCTTCCTATTTCTTCTAATGCTGCTGCTACCGGTGGAAACATCTTGTATTCATAAGTAGGTGCAGCAATTATTATACCTGCTGATCTGAAAACATTTGCAAGCATTTCACTTTCACTTACTAAAGGCATTTTAAGATTATTTACTTTTATACCTTCTCTTTCTAAAACTCTTTGAATAAAAGCAATTGCCTTTTCAGTCATGCCATACATTGACCCCCACAGTATGGAAATTTCTTTTTTCCCAGCGCCCTCTGAATATTGACAAAATCTTAAATAATCTTCAATTATTTTTTGTGGGTTTTGTCTGTATAAAGGTCCATGCCCAGGAGCTATGATATTTATATCAAGTTCTTTTGTCTTTTGTATCGACTTTCGTACCATTGGCATAAATGTAGCCATAACATTTGAAAAATACCTTATGCCTTCAAACTCAAAGAGCTCAGCTTCTTCAGCTGTCAACTCGTCATCAAAATAATGTTCGTCTATCTTACCAAAAGCTCCATACATATCACAGGAAAACAGGGTTTTTGTATCCGCCTCATAAGTGAGCATAGTGTCAGGCCAATGTACATTTGGTGTTGGGTAGAAACTCAGTTTTTTCCCTTTACCCAAATCCAAGGTATCTCCTTCTTTAACAACTCTTATTCTTTCTTCATTGCCATAGAAGGAAGTTACTAATTTAGCCGCTTTATCCGTACATATTATTGTAAAATTATCATTAACCTTTTTAAAATTCTCAATCCATCCGGAATGATCCGGCTCCATATGGCTTACAATCAAATAATCTATTTCCTTAGGATTCACATTAACTTCCTCAAGATTCTTATACAAAGTTGCCGGTATTCCATCCCAACCTATTACCCCATCTATAACGGCTGTTTTATCTCCTTTAACTATATAAGAATTTAATGTAACCCCATTAGCTAAATCCCACATACCTTCAAAAAGAATATCTTCGACATTCATAGATAACATGTGTATTCCATCTGCTATTTTTAGTTTTTTCATAATAAAGCCCCCTTCGTATAAAATTATTCTCCACTTCTATATTTAAGTTGATTTTTGAGAAATTTGCAACTACCATTTTATTAAAACTAATACCAAAACATATTTTTGTAGATAAAATTATCAATAAATATTATAATGTTTAGTGTTTTAAATTTTCAGCTTTCTATAGCATACAACAGGAGTACATATGAAAAAGTATTTGTTGAAAAAAAAGGATTTTGAATATGGATTTAAAAGAGGATTTCCAATTGCATTAGGATACATACCGGTATCGTTCACCTTTGGACTTATGGCTGTAAGCGGTGGTATACATCCCTTGATGGCTGTTTTTATATCTCTGACCAACCTGACAAGCGCAGGACAGTTTGCAGGCACTAATCTTATAATAGATAGTGCCGGACTTATTGAGATTACTTTAACTACTTTTGTAATCAATATACGTTATATGCTTATGTCACTCTCCCTGTCTCAAAAAATAGATCCGGGGATATCTCTTGTGCAAAGGCTTATCTTTGGCTTTGGAATCACAGATGAAACCTTTACTATTGCTTCCACGGAAAAAGGAAAGCTATCCTATTCCTATATGATAGGTCTTATTACGGGACCAATAATCGGTTGGAGTTTAGGAACAGCTTTAGGTGCTTTTAGCTGTTCCGCACTGCCTCAATCAGTCGGCAGTGCAATGGGAATTGCACTGTACGCAATGTTTATAGCCATAATTGTACCTCCGTCCAAAAAATCAAAATCCATTTTTATGATTGTACTACTCTCTGTTGCTATAAACATGGCACTTAAGTATATTCCGCTTTTTAGTTTTATATCAAACGGGTTCAGAGTTATTTTAGCCACTATTTCAGGTGCCGGAATTGGTGCGGCTCTTTGGCCGGTAAAAGATGAAACCGATGCCTGTGAACAGAATTAAAAGCTTTAAGAATTTAGAACAGCATGAAGTGCATATATTTTTTGTCATGCCCGATAGAAGTATGTTTGAAGAGTATCTTACAAAACGGCATGAAGTACATATATTTTTGTCATACATAAATGATGAAAAGGAGCAATAGAAAATATGTCATACACGTTTACCGCAGTATTATTAATGGCGATTGTAACTTATATACCAAGAGTATTACCAATTGCAATTTTCAGAAAAGAAATAAAGTCCAGATATATAAAATCCTTTTTGCAGTATGTTCCCTATGCTGTTTTGGGCGCACTTACTTTTCCTGACATTATTAACTCTACCGGCAACTATAAAACTGCCCTCTGTGGTACTATCGTTGCTTTAACTCTTGCTTTCAAGGACAAAAGCTTGGTTTTAGTAGCACTCGGGGCAATATTAACAGTATTTGTAACCGGATTTTTTTTATAAGTCTGTGATGCACTGTTAATGGCTCAAACACATCACAGAAAGTACTGTAAATTTAATTTTCAATCAACAGGACTTATACTAAGGGATAACGAAAAAATAACTTCCTATTCTCATATTTTGAAAACATTATTAAATCAAGTTTTTTCGTTATCCAGAGTAGGAACTTATATTTTAGTCATACCTAAACATGTTTACTTATACCTGCTCCCCAAAAATAGCTACATTCTGGTTATCGAGAGCAAATCCACCATTTCTCATTTTTAAAGTATTCTGAACATAACCAATAGCATCAGCGTTATACCTTCCTGCTATTTTTTGATAGGCCAGCAGTTCATATACTCCATCAGAGTCAAAATCCACCGGATACAAACCACTAATGGGATTTACAAAACCCTCAATTGGCTCCTTCAGTTTACCGGTATTATCATATATTTCGCTTAAGTATTCATTTCCTTTATAAGTTATATCTACTATGTATTTTAACCTGTTCAGTCTGCTTATAAATTCAACCCTGTAATTGTCCTTATAATTCACATCATACTGAAACTGCTCGTTATAAACATTAAAATCAAACAACATTCTGGGTATGTTGTTTATGTATGAGAAGATATAATAATACATAGTTCCACCACTACCTCCGGTAGCTATTCCAATCAGTATATCTTCCACACCGTCACCGGTAAAATCCCCCAAAAACAGCGAAGGATTATATCCGGCATTATCTTTAAGAGGTATCTCCGCAGTCATTCCAGTTTTTCCATCTTGTATAACCAGGGTAATATTTTGTGTAAACGGACTGTCCGGAGTTTTAATACCGGTTAAATAAACATTTTCCGGTACCCGGTCACCATTTACGTCGCCCCTGGCATATGCTACAACAATTGGTTGTATTCTTTCTTGCATATAATTATTATACATATACTGCTCCTTTCACATTCTTGAGCTTTCTGTATAATATAATATGCATCCTGCACCATATATGTTAAGCGTTTTATTCAACCTTCAATTGTAGAAACCATGTGCCTCAATTAATTTCCGGAATTTACAAGGCTTAATACAAAGGTTGCGTATTTTTAACATTATAAAAGCCTTAAATAAGTAATGTTAAAGAGCACTTGCCATTTTTTTGATCACATCGGAAATCTTGGCTTCACGCTGCTTATGACCCCAATTTACAACTCCTTTGTCAAACAGGTTACCCCCTTTGGACTGGCAGGCCTTTTTCATCTGGTTTACTGCATTGTTTCCACCCATCCAGGCAAAAGGAAATTGCTGAGTAACAAAGCATCCAACTTTTATTCCTTTTAATGCTGTCACCTGTGCTAAATATGCTTTCATAATAAACGGTAATGAAAATGCATGTACAGGTGAGCCAAAAATCAGTACATCATAACCGCTTACGTCGGGAATGTTTTTCAGCTGAACTTCCTCAACCGATTTAGGTTCTTCACTTACAGCTGTTACCTGCTCTATATTTACAGAGTGCCCCACTGTAAGAAGTTCCTGTTTCATCTTTTGGGCAACAGACATCGTATTTCCGGTTTTTGAGTATACTACAATACCTATTTTCATAACTTAACCCATCTCCTATTCTTTAAGTGAGCTCATTAAATTTTATGCTGATCTGTGCTTCTTTAAAATAACCAATTTCAATTACAAGTACTAAATATATACTCAACTTTAAATTATTTGTCTGAATTTTTTAGATTTTAATGGTAATTATTTGTTATGTCCTGAAGTTACTCCAAAATGCCACATCCCAGATAGTTTCAGCCAATTTTTTAACTTCTAATGATCTTTGCTTTTTTCAAGCCTTTCCCAGATAATCAACATAATAGTTCCGGCTGAATAACACAAAATATCTCTGATATCAAAAGAGGTTCCCATAATAGTAGCCATTAGTCTGTTATTGCGCAAATTCAACCTATCTACAAGGTGAAAATATTGAGATACTTCAACAAGTCCGGCAAATATAAACAGATACACAGGCAATCCCTTTATTGTCTTCTTAATTATTCCTCTGATAAATGTGTACATCAGAATAATTACCAATACATCTCCGATAAACGGCCGTATAATTTTATCCTTCACGAATAAAGCAATAAGAACTTCTGTAACAAATAATAACAAAAATGCTGTTAAATACTTCAGGTTAATCTTCATAATTATTTTTATCCCCCATAATTTTAATTTACTGAGCTAATATAGCTTACATCAATAAAAAAATCAGCTGGTAAAGGCAACATTTTCCTTATTAGCATAATTCAATTTTGTCAGCTATATTGCTAATACTATTCTTACGATTCAAATCAAGGCCTTCCAAATATTCATCCAATTTAACATACCATTCCTTTCCACTTTCTGCAAGGTTTGAATCCACTTTATTTTTAGGCAATAAATTTGAGAGCATTGCAAGCTCATTATCTCCTAAAGCATCAAAAAACTCACTGAATTCATTTCCGAACAGGCAATCTCCCTCAAGAATATCGACTAAATCAGAAATACTGTGGATTTCTTTCATTATTATTGATATCTTGTCGGACACAAACCGACATTCTCCAATTTCAGTTGCAAGCCTTCTGAAGGCTTCATCATCCATTTTATCTCCATCCATAAAATGGATGACAGGTTTGCAGACTTTTTCCCGATGACTGACAAATACTGTTTCTAAATGATCATTATCCATTGCAGTTTTTAACCTTTCACAAAGATCCTCCAAAGTGAGTGATATATATTCCATAAAAAATGCATTCGTAATGTCAATCTCCCTGCAAAGCTTTATCGACGCTTTTGACAATACTTCATGCAACTCATCTGCCGGAAGGTCCTTCAACTGTTTCTTGATATACTGTCTTCCTGTCTGCCCGACATTTAGATGGACAATACTTCTGTTTGACAAAATACAGCCTAATGCATTGGTAAATACAATTCTGAATATATTAACGAGCAAATCCTGATACTGCTCATCATAGCCCCTCAGCACGCAATCTATATCATGCACCGAAAATTTCTTACAAAACTTATTTTCCCAGTATAGCGTTTGAAGATAGTCATAAATATACTCTATACCGACAAGTTTCATTTTATCAATATTCAGAGGATAATCTATGCTTCCCGCGGTCTCATGAGCTGCGTAATCAGCATCGTAGGTTGAAAAAAAGCCGGGCAGCCCATTTTCAATTGTATCATTATACGCAATATTGTCATTTGAAATATGGTCACTTTGAATCAGGTGCAATATATGTTTCGAAATGTTTACTTTCTTTTCAATCAATTTTCTTCCTCGTTGAAACAATTCAGCCAACGGAGTTTGTTTTATTTGCTCCAATCCCATATCCGTTTCCGGCAAGCTTTTAAGGTAAACTCCAATACTGTATAAAACAGATTGCAATATACATTGAGCAGTCTCTACCCTGACCGAACTGCTGTCACCTCCTGTATAGCGTTCTGTTTGCCTGGCCAGCAACTTAATACCCTGCATTTGAATATTCTCCAGTTCAGAATCGGAAAGCAAACCCAAACCATGTGCCGTATCAATTATGGACTGAAAATAATGTTCTTCGTCTAAATTTTCCCTTATAATGAGCTGTTGCTTTTGCAGATTATTCATCTTCACCTTCATCCTCCTCATCCAAGTACTCGTCTTTATCATCTATCTCTTCATAATCACGTACATTGTAGCGGATATTTCTGGCTAATGCTTCTAGCTCACGGTTCTGAAGTAACTCAATAGAACCCCGGCAATTCTGATCAAAGTATTTTTTCATTAAAGAAATCAATTCATCATCACTGATTCCGTCAAGGGATTCATTTTTGAAATAATAAAAGGTTTCGATTAAATCATGCAGTGTTTCTGCATAGTTGGACTGATTAAGGAACGGAGAATCACAGAATTCCTTAATCAATTTATCAATAATTCCACCACCGAACTCAATCCTACCATTACGGTTGAGTGCTTCAGTACGTGTTTCGACAAGTGCCTGTGCCTCATTCTGTGATAAAACCAGACCAAAACGTGCTGTGTATTCGTTACATTTAATGATATCCGAAACAGCAAGTTTATTCTGTATATTTGTAGTAATCAGCATAAAATTACTATACACTTTTTTGAACCTCCTAATTTTTTAAAAAAGCTATTGACAAACAGCTAGACTTATGATATAGTTATAGTGTATGTTTATATTTATTTTTCTTTTCTATAATTTCCAGTATATCATTGCCCATATCTTTAGTCAATATCTTAAAAGTTTATGCTTTATATCTATTTATGCTTTAATTCTTATAAAAGATTTATTTTTTAAGCGTTCTGTTCCTGGTTAACATTAGTATTAACAAACAGATTAACGGTGCATTATCTCATATCGTAGGGAAATGAATAACTATTTTATGTCAACTATTCGTTTTAATTCTTTATTATTCTTGATCCTTACATGCGCAAGAGAATCCATATTTAATCACTAAAAAAATAAACAAACCAATATTTCATCAAAAAACATAATATCAAGTCTGTCAATAAGGTAACATAATATCTTCCATTTCATATTATGTAATATAATTACTATGAAAGGAAGAAAACACCTATGCATGAGACTACTTTACCACAAGTATGTGAATACTCTTGTTGGAATGGCAAAAAAGTTCCGGTAAGGCATTTTAATATTGCTGCGATATCCGTACGCATAGTCTATAACAGTGCAGGTGATCATGACCCAAACGGACTAATATACGTGCTGAAGGAAAATGAGGATGCCATAAGAAAGGCTGTTGCAAAGAATCCTTTCTCACCCTCGGAACTTGTGCAGCCATTGGTAATCAGAGCCAATCTGGGAGACTTGTTAATTGTAGATTTTGAAAACAAACTTAACAGACCTGCTTCAATTCACATTCAGGATGTAGAATACAATGTATTGGATTCCGATGGCGCTGTAGTAGGCTTTAACCCTGACTCTACAACTGAAAATAAAAAGAGATACTACTGGTATGCAGATAAAGAGGGAATATTCATGTTCCATGATATGGCAGATCCAAGAAGCAGCGAAGAAGCAACTAATGTACATGGGCTCTTTGGTGCCTTGATAGTTGAGGCTGTCGGAGCCACATGGACAGACCCTGTTACCGGTGATGAGCTAAAAAGCGGGTGTTACGCAGACATTCACCATCCTGCCATGCCTGATTTCAGAGAATATGTAACAATCTTTCATGACGAGCCTGAAATAAAGGATAGGAACGGAAACACACCAATAAGCCCGGAAACAGGTCATCCTGAATCTACTATGCCTATAAACTATAGGTCTGAACCAATGCGGAATCGCCACCCTCATTGCCCGGGTTGTGCAGGCGAAGAAGTATCGTTAAGTTCCTAGCCATTTGGCGATCCTGCAACTCCAATACTACGTGCTTATGTAGGCGATCCTGCAAAAATCAGGTTGATTCACGGTGGCATTAAGGAAACACATGTTTTTCATCTTCATAATCATCAATGGAGGTTAGAAGCAAATGATCCAAAATCAACCCTCATCGATTCTATATCGTTTAGCCCTCAACAGTGTATAACGATAGAGCCTTTATTCGGTGCAGGCAGTCTAAATGGTTGTATAGGCGATGTTATATGGCACTGCCACCTCTACCCTCATTTTGCCGAAGGTATGTGGGGACTTTGGAGAATATTAGACAGGCTTGAGAATGGCATAAGGCCATATCCAGATGGTTCGATACCCAAAAGATTGCTGCCGCTTCCTGACAGGACTCCACCACCGATGCCCGATAAAGAACATCCCGGCTTTCCGAGGTTCATAGCAGGGAAACCAGGGAAGAAGGCTTTCAAGCCTCCGCTTGGAATAATAGGCCAGGAATCAAGGCAACCAACTCCGTTGGAAGCGGCAAATTTTGTTGAAAACGCTGTTCCGGGAGCGTTGTATTCCAATCCATGTCCTCCTGATGCACCGATAAAAATCTTTGAGGTTGTAGCGATACAAGTTCCAATTGTATATAACAATCAGGGCTGGCATGACCCAGAGGGTAGGATATTTGTCTTGAAGGAAGATAAAGAAGCAGTTCTGAAAGGTGAGAAGGAGCCTGAGCCCTTTGTTATCAGAGCAAATGTGGGGGATTGTATTGAAATCAGGCTGACAAATGAACTTCCCCTTGAGATTGGAGGCAATGCATTTCAGTTAAGAACAAGGACTACAGAGGCTGGCTGGCACATTCACCTTGTGAAATTCGACACCATTGTTGCCGATGGAAGTGCAAACGGATGGTGTAATGATTCATCTGCAATACCAGGAGATACGCTAATTGAACGCTTTTATGCAGATAGCGAATTAAGGACTATTTTCTTTCACGACCATCTTTTTCCCAATACTCACCAGCAACATGGATTGTTTGGTGTCCTGATAATTGAGCCGCCAAACTCAACTTATCATGACCCTAAAACGGGTGAAGAAATCAGAAGTGGGACAAAAGCAATAATACGCATACCAGGCCAACCCGATTTCAGGGAATTTGTTCTGGCAGTCCATGATTTTGCATTGCTTTTTGATAAAGATGGAAATCCCTTAAACCCTCCACCTTTTCCAAGTTCTTCTGACGACCCAGGGGTAATGGGAATTAACTACAAATGTGAACCGCTACAGTTCAGGAAAGGCGATCCTGCATATGTGTTCAGTTCCTATATGCACGGTGATCCTGTAACACCTTTATTGGAAACCTATGAGGGTGATCCTATAAGGATACGCTTATTTGATGGAGCACATGAGGAACAGCATTCCTTTAACCTGCATGGCTTAAGATGGAGAAAAGAACCTACGGATGTTTTATCGCCTCTTGTACAGTCTCAAACCCTGGGTATTTCGGAGGCATTTAACTTTGAGATAAGCGAAGACTATAAAAAAGGAGACTATCTATACTATTTCGGAGGTATAGACGACCTATGGCTTGGTCTATGGGGCATATTGAGAGTACACCGTGAAAAAGTCTCCCATCTACTGCCTTTGATTGACAGACCTACTCCCCCGAAAAGGACAAAGCGACTTCCATACAAGACTGGCAATCCACCCCCAAAAGCACCAACCCCCGGTAATCCGTGTCCTAAGGGTGTAAATGTGAGAAGATATGAGGTTGTGGCTATTCAAAAGGATATCATCTATAATGATTTCGGTGATCATGATCCAAATGGTTTGATGTTTGTGCTAAAGGAATATGAAAAAAAAGTTTTAAAGGGCAAAATAAAACCTAAACCGTTGATTCTAAGAGCTAACGCAGGAGATTGTATAGAAGTCACTCTTACAAATCATCTTTTTAAGCAAATTGCACAGGACTCACACCCCGAAGTACCCGTAAGTGCTCCTTTCCCACCATCAAACCGGGTTTCGATGCACGCCCAATTATTAAAGTACGATGTCCTGGGTTCAGATGGTGCAACAGTAGGATTTAACTACGACCAAACAGTAGCACCCGGGGATAGTATAACCTACCGGTGGTTTGCCGACTCAGAATTAGGGGTATGCGCATTGACAGGATTTGCAGATATTCGTAATCATAGACATCATGGTCTCTTTGGTGCTCTTATTGTTGAGCCGACAGGATCAAGGTATTTGAACGAAAAAAACTGTCAGGAACTACAACACAGCGAACTGGAACAGGCAGTAATATCAAGTCCCGGTATACCGGACTTCAGGGAATTTGTGGTATTTATGCAAGATGGTATTAGTCTTTATGATAAGTATGGCAGGCTTATCCCTGATCCTTTAGAAAATGGAAACGAACGTTTGGATTTTGAAGACCAGGGGCAGAAAGGATTTAACTATCGTAATGAAAGATTTGAAAACAGATTAAGAAATGACCCCAGAGTGCATCTTGTAATGAGTTCGAAAATTCATGGTGATCCTGCAACACCTGTCTTTAAAGCTTATACAGGCGATCCTGTAAGAATAAGGCTGATTATGCCAGCCGATAAGCCTAGAAATCATAGCTTTGTATTGCATGGTCATTCATGGAAACAACAGTTTTCTGACCCGATGTCAGATATTGTTTCTTGTCAGGGAGCAATAAGCGTTGGAAACTCATTTAACTTTATTCTTGAGAATGGAGCAAGTCAATTCCCTGGAGATTACGCTTACAGGTCGGGTGTATTCCGCTGGGATGTCGAATTAGGAATGTGGGGTATATTAAGAATCTCTGATGATTTACAATATGACCTTATGCCTATTAATGGAAGCAATAACTTCCATAAAGGATTGGATTGGAAGCAGAAGATTATATCTAAAATACTCCATTTTTGGAAACCCAGGGGTAACACTCATTCTGGATACAACGGCAATATCTTCGATAAATTTATCAACTGGTTTAAAAGCGGAAAGTGATTAAAGTAATCTTATAACAAGAGAAGTCCAACGATTTAAATTGTTGGGCTTTCCTTTTGCTCAGAACATCTACATTGATATCATTTTCATTGACGTCATCTGAGCTAAGTATATTATTTACATTACGCAATATTTGTTCGCATCAGGCATTATTCATACGTTTTACTTCCGATTTGCAGCTTTTTCACGTAAAACACTTCACATCCGCCATCATATGAGTTATCACTCCTGGACAAGCTGGTATTCCATGTATAGTAGCTTTCATTGTCTTTCTCTTTCATGAACGCATTGACAAGATGTCCTTCCATATAAACTATATCATCTTTTTTTATATTCTTTACACCTCTGAGAACACCTTTTGTCGCTGCAATTATATGATTATTGGCAGAATGATTAGATACGTAACTTACACTTAAAGGGCAGCCATCACGGCAAAAAAAGGTATAACGCCTTCCGGATTGAGAATATTTAATGTATTTATCATAATCAGGTTTAATTAGTTCACCCCACGCCAATGCCAAATCGTACTTACCTAATAGAGCCGCTTCATCCTGAAAAAAGATAATAGGATGTTTGCTCTTTACCTTTGCAACGATCTTATAATCAGCAACGGGCGTAATATACCACTTCTTATTCCCTGGAGTAGTTACTGAAAAATTAGATGCTGTAGTATCAGTCTGTGTTGGGTCATCCTCTGCACTAAGGCCGTTATAGGTGGTTTGCGTTACCGGCATCCTAAGTCCACTGAAAAAATTTATAGCAATCATCACACCAATAAAAATCAAGACAAAAAGAAAAATTTTGGGCAACAGCTTTCTAGCATTTCTCACTCCAGCATCGTAATCAGAGCTCTCTTTTATATTTAAGAGTTCTGCCTTCCTCTTCTGCATTTCACTGTAAGTTCTTACCTGCCCCTTCTTCATTTCATCAAACAGTTGATCCATAACCTGCTTTTCGCGTTGCTTATCCAAAACATCACCTCTTTTTCAAAAACCAACTTTATTTTTGCCTCTAAAAATAATTATAGACTAATAATTCCATAAGTTCACCTATATCTTTTTAATTTTTGCAAAAACTAAATTCAAGAAAAACTTTCTTAAGTTATAAAACAGTTGCATTTTTGCATAAACCATTTTAAAATAAATTGGATTATGTGATTTGTTATGTGAGGTGTAACATGAGATTAAGGAAAAAACCATGGGCAAGGCCTGAACTTGAGGCTTGTAACTTTTTTGTCGTAAAACCAACCGAATACATAGGTAAATGGCATTCGGTCTTTGGGAACTCAAACCCTATATGGCTCGAGTTAGGCTGCGGTAAAGGTGGGTTCATATCCAAACTTGGAGCTTCCAATCCGGATATCAACTTTATTGCTGTAGATATTAAAGATGAGGTTCTGATTCTGGCTAAAGAAAAAATAGAAAAGGAATATGCTTCTGTTAACGCAAGCACTAACAACATCCGGCTTATGGCGCATGAAATCATGCTAATTCATAAAATGCTCAATGAACAGGATGTTGTTGATAGAATTTTTATTAACTTTTGTAATCCATGGCATAAAAATTCTCATGCAGCCAGACGTCTCACACATCCTAAACAGTTGAACCAATACAAATCATTTCTGGCACCTGACGGCCAGGTTTGGTTTAAAACGGATGACGACCTCTTATTTAATGCTTCAGTAAAATACTTCGAGCAGAGTGGCTTTAAAATCGGCTATCTCACGGAAGATCTGCATAACAGCAGCTTTGACAGAAACATAATGACTGAGCATGAAAGAATGTACTCGGAACAAGGGCATAAAATTAAGTTCTTGATAGCTGAAAGCGAGTTATAAATCTCTTTTTACAGCAATACTATCTATCTTGCAATTAATCAATTTTATCAGGTCAGCAGGAGCCAGTTCTATCTGATGACCTATCTTGCCCGCACTTACAATAATTTTATCTAAAATTTCACATGAGCTGTCCAGCACTGTCTTATACTCTTTTTTCATTCCAATGGGTGAACAACCTCCACGAATATAGCCAGTAACCTTATTAATATCTGCTACTTTGATCATCTCAACGGACTTTTCGCCTACTGCCCTGGCCGATGCTTTTAAATCCAACTCTTCCGCAACCGGTATTACAAAAACATAGTATTCCCTTCTTGTACCCTGTGTCACAAGTGTTTTATATACACTTTCAATAGGTAATCCCATCTTGGTTGCTACTGAAACACCATCTATTAAACCATCACTATGATCATAAGTGTATGTGTTATACTTAATATTTGCCTTATCAAGAATCCTCATTGCATTCGTTTTTATTTTTTCCAAAGTTATTCCCTCTTCCTATGCTATTTCTAAGTTCTCTGTCCGTACACCATTATATAAAATTTATAATGATAAAATCAATATATATACTATATCTTTTCAGGTTCATTAAGCTTTTTACTCTGCAACTCCAGGAACAGACCCATCATTGCATCTATCTTTTATTAAGGACTATAATCGTAAAATTGCAAATCATGCTTTTATCCTAAAAATTTTACCCATTCCTGCTTGTTTGGAAATCTATAATATGGTATAACTGTCTTTAGGTTTTAGCGTTAATTTTGAAAGGAGATATCGGTTAACCAACCGTTTAAATTTATGGATAAATTCTTAAAACAAACACAAGACAAGCTATGGTCTCCTAAGACACTATATTATCTGCTGTTTACCATTTTTGTGAGCTTTTTCGGTTCGTACAGAATTAAGATGTTATTAATAGAATGGAAGTCAATTGATATAGATTTAATTTATCTTATTCCTATAACCTTCATATTACTGATATGCGGCTCGTATTTTGCATATGTAAATAATTTTGCTGAAAAGTTGATAATAGGAATACTAAAACCCAAGGACACAAATTCAAAATTAAAACATGCAAACCTTGTTTATTTATGTTTTTTAGCCCTGTCCTTCCTGAGCAGCTATTTTTCTCATAAGATTTTAACGGTTACCGGCAAAGGTGCTGCAATAGACATCATTTCAAGTTCATTAATACGTGTTTTTGTTGATATCGGCTCGGGCTTTTTTGTATTTTTACTGTTTCTTGGTGTAAAATCAAGCTTTATATCTATAATAAGTATATTTGAATTCAAAAGACCTTCAATTAAAAATATTCTTTTATTTCTCTTTATCGCTGTAATTTCCAATATACTGGCTGTTTATTATGTTACTTCTACAAAAACTGTTTACTATTGGGATAATGTTGGTTATTGGGTAATCAGTCAACAGCTGTCCGACATGCTTTTTAATAATATTCCCGGTTTTATGAAAAGTGTATACAATTCAATATTGACCAGTGACTATAATTATATTCCTGTCGTTCCAATATCAATATTAATGAATTTTCTGGGAAAAAGCAGATTGATATATATATTATCCATATTGAATATTTACTATATTCCCGGCATATGGTTCATGAGAAAAGTAACCCTGCAGCTATTATCAGAGCTCAATACCAAAATAAATAAAGATGTAATATATTATATTTCGTTTTTGTTTTTCCCACTTGTCCTGTTTATTACTTTTGCAGGATTTGTTGATGCCGGCGGACTGATAATTATAAGTTTAGTTATTTTATTATATTTTAAAGAGAGTACCAAACCCGTACAAAAAAGCTTTGTAATAGGCTTATTGCTTGCGCTTTTTTATTTATTCCGCAGATGGTATATGTTCTGGATAATATCCTTTATAATATGCGCATTTATTCATACAATTGTGAAATACATGCAAAAACCCGAGAATCGGAATATCAGGAAATTTATTCAGGTTTTAAGTACTTTACTGATTATTCCAATAACCTTTGGAGGCATTTTAACTCTCATATTTCAGCCCCTTGTTGTTAACAAGCTTCTTCTTTCAAACTATTCCACTATGTATTCGGCATATGACTTTGGGGTTATAAAAGATTTAACTCAGATACAGAAGTATTTTGGAATCATTGTCCCGGTATTATCACTTTTATCGCTTGCAGTTTCTATTATCGCAAAAACTACACGAACCAAAGTAATCTTCCTTGCTTCTCAGGTAATCGTTTGTTTTATAATGTTTACAAGGGTTCAGACCCATGGTGCTCAACATTACCTTATGTATGTTCCCGGAATCATGATACTTATAGCATTTTTAACAGGATCCATTTCTATGATAAAAAAAGAAATTCTTGCATGGAGTCTTGTTTTTGTTATAGGTATAACGGGATTTCTAAATTCCACATTATCCTTTTTCAATACATCCAATCTGGAAAATAACTTTTTGAAAACCGCCTTTAATAACGGTATTTTCGCAACACAAAAAATTATACCTGCAAAACGCAGCGATATAAATGAACTACAAAATTTACTCAGCACTATAGATCAATTGTCGGAAGATGGCAGCAAAAAAATCGGAGTACTGGCCTCATCCTTTACTCTGAACATTGAAGTGCTGACAAACCTGGAAATGTCATTAGGAGTACCGGAGGAGAATTGGAAACGCCGTCCGTATCTCATTTACAGTACAACTGTTGACCAACGTTCATCAACTCCATTCTGGCTATTGGGATGTGATTATGTTGTATTGGGAGATCCTCCCCAGTATCACCTAAAACCCAAGGATCAAATGGTAGTAGTACTACCTACGGAGCATATCTTAGAAGGTATCGGCTTTGGTAAAGCATTCAAAAAACTTGACTATGCCTTCAAACTGGATAACGGAAGTTTTATTTACATCTATAAGCGTATCAGAAACGTATCACAGGAAGAGGCACAAAGTCTGGCTGAAGAGTTCCATAATCTATATCCCACGCTTCCAAAGCAATATCCCCAAGAAGCTCCAAAAGTAGAGTAAAACCAACTTTTGGCTGTAAGGGATACTTGTCCGTTAAATTTTGTTTATAGTAGTTAAAATGTACCTCACAAAAATTTATATTGTGCGCATATATGAGTATAAAGAAATATAAATCATGGGGGGTGCAATGTTTTGAAAAAGTTTCTATCGACAATTTCGGTAGTGGCGCTTGCTTTAGTGAGTTTTTTGCCAATCAATGTCTCAGCAGCGCCAACAAATGCAACTTTAGTAAAATCAATCAATATTAGTAGTGCGGGTTCTGCGTGTCGTTTACGTCTCGGTGACCTTAACGGCGACGGTCGTCTGGATTATCTTTTGGTACAAGCTACATCGGACAATCCAAGTCAGGTTAACGCTCTGACAGCCTTTGATCACAACGGTACTCAAATGTGGAAAATCGGTTCCAATAACAATCAGTCAGGTACTGACCGCGATGAACCTTGTCAGATTTATGACATTGATAACGATGGTGACAACGAAGTTATTGCTTTTATGAACAGAAAAGTCAGAATCTATAACGGCAAAGATGGTAAGCTGGAAAGAGAATTCAATCCTCCGGCAAATGATGCTTGTGATGCCATACTTATATGTAATGTCTCAGGTAATTCATATCCATCTGACATGCTCTTTAAAGACAGATACCGTAATGCTTATGTTGTAGACAAAAACGGCAAACTTTTATGGAAATTCTCAGGTGCAACCGGACATTATCCATGGAATTATGATTTTGACGGCGACGGTAAAGATGAAATTATGATGAGCTATACTATGCTTGATCATGATGGTAAAGCGCTTTGGACTGCTAAAAATCCTGTAGATCATGCCGATTGTATCCAGATAGGTGATCTTGATGGCAATGCCTCCAACGGTCTGGAAATAGTACTAGGTACCCAAGGAGATTATACTGTCCAGGCTTATAACTGGAAAGGAAACTTCTTGTGGTGGAGCAACCAGTTAGTTGAAGGCCAACAGGTTGTACTTGAAAACTTTGACAAAAACAGTCCGGGTCTGGAAGTTTACGGATTGGATCGTATATATAGAGGTTCACCGGGACAAGATGCCTTGTTTATTTTCAATTCAACAGGAAAATTACTCTGGAAGGAAAAGCCGGATAATTCAGGATATGCCACTGTAATAAGGAAAGTGTCAAATTGGAACGGTACCAATACTCCTTATTGTTTGGCTTACAGAAGAGGCGGCAGCGTTAAACCGGGTTTGTATGATATTAACGGCAATGTAGTTGCCGAATTTGCAACCGATGGAAATGCTGAAATCGGTGATGTTTGCGGTGATGGCCGAGAAGAGGTAATAATCTACGACAATACCAAACTTAATGTTTATGCAAGTAGTGCAGTAGACTATACTCAGCCTGCTCCACAACCTGGCAATACAAGAAAACAGATCAAACAACACTACAATTATTCCAGATATGTTTCAGGAGAGTGTATTACAACTGGCAGCCAGACTACACCTACTCCAATTAAAACAGCGCCACCTACACCAACTCCGACTAGAAATAATATTCAAAAAGGAGATATAAATGGTGATGGCGCGGTAAACTCTATTGATTTTGCCTACTTAAGAAGCTATTTGCTCGGCATGAATGTCCCATTCCCCGATATTCGCTATACCGGAGATATAAACAGTGACAATAGTGTTAACTCTATTGACTTTGCGATATTAAAACAAATACTCCTTGGTATAAGCACTTCCTATTAAATGTTTTAAGTTTTTTTCATTAAATATAAATATCCTCTCTACCAATTAAAAGGGGCATTGCACTATCGATTAAAAAATCATCGGAGTGCAATGCCTTCTACTTTGTAGAGTTGACTATATTCTAGTTAAAATATTTTTCCAGTTCCTATTATGCTGTAGCAAATATTCTTACTTTTTTGTCCTTTTGCTGCTTGTAAAGAACATGCTTGATTGAATTAGCTGTAATCTCAGCCATTTTATATACCAATCCAAGGCTTGTATTCTGAAGCATTATATGAGGCATTAAGCCACCTATTGTCACAACACCTGAAAACGAAACATCTCCAACCGCAGGCAAATTCTTACCCACTCCGCTTCCCGGCTTGATTGAGCCTTCGCATAAACCGATATGCCCAATATATTCAAGCTTCCCAACCGACGCATCAACAGCAATTACAAGCGTATTCTCCTGGTCAATTTTGGCCATTGTTTCAGTCAGATTCATAGCATGTACAGGGTCTTCAATAGTGCCGTATACATCAAAGTCATATATTCTGTATCTTGACAGCATAAAACCGACCAAAGGGCCAAAGCTGTCTCCTGTCGACCGATCTGTCCCTACACAAACAACTGCGATTCTTCTGTATTGTTTATTGATTCCTTCGATGAGATTAAACGCTTCCTGATTTAACCTGTATTGGCACATTTTCTCATTAGTATTGACATAGATTTTCTTAACTTTCGACATACAACTTCTCCCCTAAACAACATACAACAATTTCATACAACTGTTGAGATATTATCTCTTTCTATATATTATGAGTTTATTATACAACATAATTGAATATTTAAAAAGTACCATTTTTATTTTATTCGTTTTTAAAAACCAGCCCATAAAGAGAGTATGGTAATTGCAGAAAAAAGTATATAAATGCTATAGTTTCTTCAACATCAAAAAAGGAGAGCTATAAGCTCTCCTTTGAATTACCACCTGTTACCGCCACCGAAGCCGCCTCTTCCGCCGCCTCTGTTATTGTTGCTTCTTTGTTGCTTCCTTGCTCTTCTGCAATCAGGACATCTTTGTGGCTCATTATCGAAGCCCTTTTCTTTGTAGAATGCCTGTTCACTTTCATTAAAAACGAATTCTGCTCCACAATCCTTACATGTTAAAACCTTATCTGCCATATCTATATACCTCCTTAATTTATTTGGATTATATAATTCTTTTTTTCTCACTCCAAAAAATTAAAGAGAGTTGAATTTAAGAAAAACAATCCTATTAATATATAGTGACTACATCTTTAAGCATATCACAAAATTCCCAATTAAGCAAGCGATAATCAAATTTTGAGTGCATGCAATAAATGTGATGTGATATAAACTTAAAACTTCAACATTTGTTACCTGTATTTGCACGCTATAACACTATTTCTTTATTTTTGTACCTTTAAACGCAGGCTTTTTGACCTCAACAATAACACCTTTATACATGCTTTTTGGTTCAATACATATACTTAAATCTTTTTCGTACTTCTTAATGAATTCAAGTTCCCTCTGCGTTACAATGGATATCGCAGTTCCTGTATTACCATTTCGGCCGCTCCTGCCCACCCTATGAACATAAGCCTTTACATCCTCAGGAATGTCTATATTGAATATATGTGTAACGCCTTCAATATGAAGCCCTCTTGCAGCAATATCAGAAGCAATAAGGAGTTGAATCTTTCCTGCTTTAAAGTCCTCCATGGCTTTTTTTCTTTCCAGTTTTCGGGTAGTGCCATGAATACCCTCTGCACTTAAGCCATGATGCTTCAGTTTTGAGGTAAAAATCTCAATTTCATTGCCCTGATTGTTTACAAATACAATTGCCTTCTGAGGCTCTAAAATTCTGGTCAACTTCCTCAGAACCTCAATCTTATCTCTCTTTTCAGCCAGAAAATACATGTGTGAAATTGTATCGGGTATAGAAAGCTTTTCCTCTACACGAATAACTTCAGCTTCTTTCATCTGTGCCAGAATGGCAGTTTCTACGGGTTTCGGAACTGTCGCTGAGCATGCTATAATCTGTCGCTCCTTAAGCGTGCTTTTTATAACAGCTTTCACATTTTCTGAGTTATTCACATCCATTAATCTGTCTGCCTCATCGATTATGATTGTTTTAACGGTATGAGCAGATATTTTTCGTTTTTTTATGAGTTCCAGTATCCTTCCCGGAGTACCTACAATAATGTGCGGCTTCTCCTTTAGCTTTTCTATTTGCCTGTCTATATTTACATTACCGATGATAGTGGTTCCCTTTAGCTTGATTTCGGAGTTTTGTGACAAACGCTCAATCTGCCTCATGATCTGAACCGCAAGTTCATGGGTCGGGCATAGTATTATGGCCTGCATCTCCTTAATTTCAGCATTGAGCTTCCCGAATAAAGGCAACAGGTATGCAAGTGTTTTTCCGGTACCGGTTCCCGATTGTGCAATAATATCCTTGTTTTTTATAGCTTCCGGAATAACTCTATTTTGTATATCAGTAGGTACAGTAATATTTTCCTTTTTGAGTGCCTCCGTAAGTGAAGGATTTAACCCCATGGATTCAAAAGATTCAGCCATTATTTATTCTCCTTTTTACTTTTTTCAATCTTTTCTGCAAGTTCATTCAAGAAAGTCCATCGTTCAATAGCCTCTTCCAGCTTTTTTTCCTGATGAGCCTTTTCTTCTATAAGCTTTTGAAGCAGTTCAAAATCACTGGAAGCTTCACTCATCTTAATTTCTAACTGCTTTATATCTTGTTCAAGTTTTTCAATTATACCATCTATCTCGTCAAATTCCTTTTGCTCTTTATATGAAAACCTCAATGCGCGTTCCTTTTTATTTTCTGCTTTTTCATGGACTTTATCCTTTGAAGCTTTCAAGCTTCTTTCTTCTACCAGGTTTTCACGCTGCTCTATGCATTGGCTGTAATCACTATAATTTCCGATATACTGCTTAATTACGCCATTGCCTTCAAAGGCAAATATTCCGTCAACCACTCTATCTAAAAAATACCGGTCATGGGATACAACAATTACAGCACCGGGGAATTCATCCAGATAGCTTTCTAAAATAGTTAAAGTCTGAATATCCAGATCATTTGTAGGCTCATCGAGCATTAAAACATTTGGTGCGCCCATAAGTATGTGCAGGAGATATAACCGTCTTTTTTCTCCTCCCGACAACTTTGAAATAGGTGTCCACTGCACACTCGGCGGAAATAGGAATCTCTCCAGCATCTGCGACGCACTTATAACACCGTCAGTAGTAGTTAAAAATTCAGCCTTCTCCCTTATATATTCTATAACCCTTAAATCCTCATTCATATCCTCATTTTCCTGAGAAAACAAGCCAATTTTTACCGTTTCACCAATTGTAACTTTGCCGGAATCCGGTTTTAGCTTCCCGGCTGCAATTTTCATAAGTGTTGATTTTCCGCTTCCGTTAGGGCCAATGATTCCAATCCTGTCATCTCTTAACAGGGTATAGCTGAAATCATTAATGACTTCTTTACCCGGAAAACTCTTGCTTACGTTCTCAATCTCAATGATATTTCTGCCAAGGCGTGAAAAGCCAACCTGTATTTCAATACTTTCCTTTTCTGCCGGTCCCTGCTGTTCCACAAGTTTTTCAAATCTTTCTATCCTTGCCTTTTGTTTGGTAGAACGCGCCTGCGCTCCCCTGCGTATCCATTTGAGTTCATTACGGATAAGTCCCTGACGCTTTCTTTCCGATGACTCTTCCAGTTCTTCTCTTTCAGCCTTCAGCTCAAGATATTTTGTATAGTTTGCCTGATAACTGTATATCTTTCCCCCATCTATTTCTATAATGCGGTTTGCCACCCTGTCTAAAAAGTATCTGTCATGAGTTACCATGAGCAGCGCACCTTTTCGCTTCTCAAGATATTTTTCAAGCCAGTCCACGGTATCATTGTCTATGTGGTTGGTGGGCTCATCGAGAATCAATAAATCCGAAGGAGTTATCAAGGTACTTGCCATAGCTATCCTTTTGCGTTGCCCGCCTGATAACTTGCCAACGTCCGCATAAAAATCCGAAATTCCAAGTTTCGTAAGAATATTTTTGGCCTCTGCTTCAAGTGTCCAGGCCTCCATGCTGTCCATTCTATGAGTTAAAGTAATCAATTCCTTTTCCAACCTGCTGTCTTCCGTATTGAGATTTACTTTTTGAAGAACAGCTTCATATTCTCTAAGCAGCCTCATTATCGGTGACGTGCCTTTAAAAACCTGCTCAAGTACAGTTGTCCCATCCTCAAAGTGAGGATTTTGGTCAAGATACTCAATTTTTATACCGTTTCTATATATTATCCTTCCGGTGTCCGGGGTTTCAATCCCAGCAATAACCTTAAGGAGTGTTGATTTTCCTGTTCCGTTGATACCTATCAGCCCAAGTTTTTCTCCGTCATTAATGCTGACAGATACCTCGTTAAATAATATCTTTTCACTATAACTTTTTGATATTTTCTCTGCAGATAAAACATTCATTCAAAAAATCCCCTTGTTAGTAATAAAATCCTGAGGACATTCGCCCAACTCGATTAAAGGATGCTTGTCTTGCAAAGTCCAAAAATCGGTTCACGGGAAATTAACCCCATGTATCCACATTATACAATAACCGCTTTCGAATAGCCAGCATATTAAATTATATAGGGTGCATGTAATAAATGTGAAGAAAAATATGCACACATTTATGATATATAGAAGCTTCCCGCCTGCCCTAATAGACACAGTAAATATTTGGTGATATAATTTAGGAAATGGAAGATAACCATCCTTTATGGAGGATGGGCGTTAAATGAAATTTGTATCATCTTCTTTATTTTTTGTTTAAGGAGTTAACTCTATGAGTATTACAAAATTATCGGAAAACAGCCGTTCTTATAGAAAAAATTCAATAAAACAACATATTTACAGACTAAGACCTGCTATTAAGTATACAGCTTTAGCCATAGCCTTATGTCTAATTCTTTTTGCTTTAATTTCGAATATAAAAAAACACGAAACCCCTGGTAACGTAAGTTCAAATCATATGTATCCTGTAGCAAATACTCCTACTCCTCAAATAAATACCCCTCCAACTAGCCAACCTGAAACAAAGGCTAATGTTATTACGATTTATGATTGCATAAATACGGATATTAACGATGATCATAAAGAGGATTTAGTTGAGCTTGTATATAGTAATAGAAATTTATCCCTAAAGTCGGCTAGCGGAACGCATATACTAGATGAAGATGTTAGTTATGAGCATGACGTTGTTCAGTTGCCAAAATTACTAACTGTTAGAGATACAAAAGGCAATAAATATATTTTTGCAACATCTGTGTTTTTTACTAATAAAATCGGCTCTACTACAAAGGGTTGGTTATATGATGGAAGAAATAATCGTGTAGAAAGTGTAATTAATACAGAAGAGTATAAATTAATTGATTATGAAGCATTACCGCTCGCTGATGGAAAGGTAAAGTTAGCACTTCCCGAGATTGAAGTAGAGGGAATTTTTGAATTAGCTGATGAATATAAGGATTATAAGTATATTACGAAGGAATCAATACAATTAAGTTCACATACAGATTATTTTGTAAATGATTATAATAGTGATGGATGTGATGAAATTGTAACTTCAAGGAGGGTTTTTGCAGGTTCAGTTGATTGGTTTCCTATTTGTTATATTTATACTGTCTACAATATAATAGACGGTCAATTCGTTCCTATTGCTTACTTTTACGATGATAATGAAACTAAAAGAGCAATACTAAAAAGCATATTTAAGTATGGTTCTGTTAAAATAGATAATGGTAAATTTATTAACGCATACCCTGAGTATGAAAAAGAACTTAATGAGAACATAAAAAGTGTCAGTGACACTTTGCATAAAATGGCGAAAGATAATGTTCTGACTATAAATAGTGATGAATTCTATTTAAATATCAAACCCCTATAATAATTGTATTACCCTTTTTAATTTATTATTTTTAAGGAGAGCACTCTATGAGGCTATTGGGAATTATAATTTTAGCCAGCTTTATCACCTTATTCATAAATAAAAAGATAAATAAGAATAACAAGTTAATTATCTTGCTCATTATTAATGCAATCGGTACAATATTTATTTTTAATGATTTCTTTTCTATATATGGCGAACACAGTGTAAATAAACTTTTATTATTGTCGCTTTTTGTATTAATAAATATTTTTATATTCTATATTTCTAAGAAAAAAGAAAGACTTATTAAAGTGTCATTTATTCTGTCCGTTCTGATGATAATATATATCGAGCTATTTAATGGGATTTTATCATTCAAAAATTATAATGAATTTTTTGATATTCGTTCAAGAATCGGTTACGATTTGAGAATACTCCCCTGCAAAATTGTTGATATGAGGGATTCCTCCGAAGGGAATTTTTCATCTATATACTATGACTTCTTCAAATACTCGGAATTCAAACTAATGAATAATGAATTGTATTATAGGAATCCCAGATATGGAGAGACTGGAATATGGTTTAAATATGGTATTGCTGAATCGGAACAAGTGTAAAACTTCAACTATACCAATTCTAAAATAGATAATCTTTCTTATAGTTTGACAATTTTTAGTCAGTACTATAGACCTAAATAGTCTAGTGAATCTTTTTACATTTATATATATCGTTATTAATCTTTCAGCCCTGTCATCCTTCCAAAACGTACACCCCCTGAAACACGTAAAAAAGAGCATGATATTAATATGCATCAATATACTTACTAATAAACCCAGACTTTCTTTCTCTATCCTGCGTATGCAGAATTCTTACAAAAATATTAACATAATATTTAAATCTTCCGATAACTATATATGTGTAGTATGCTACTATCTCAATGGGGGGTTTTATCGTTGATTAGCATAGGGAGAGTTATGAAGGCATTTCAAATTTTTTGTAAATATGTATTAAGAATCTTAAACAGCATTTCAAACTCCTTCATTTGGATAATAAGAAAAACCAAAATACGAATCAGGCTATTAATAGCCTTAGTTTTATTATCGATAATTCCTCTTGCAATAATAGGAATAATATCATATAGACTTTCCAGTACCGCAGTTGATTCAAAGATACGTAAATATTCAGAGCAAATAATTACACAGGCTGAAGATATAGTTAGCAGAGAAATGAGAAATTTTGATATAGTAAGCAATGAGTTGTTATCTTCTAATGACTTTCAGGAGTGTGCAGTTCAAATGAATTCGGGTATCTCAGGTGATATGATGAATTCACTCGATAAACTTAAACAGATATCAACACCTAAGTTTGCCTTTTTGGAATCAATCACCCAAGCTTATCTGGTAATAAATAACGATGGATATATTATATATAGCAAAAGTGCAGCCCAAGGTTTTTCTGTAGAAAACATTCAGAATCTCCTCCAATTAGCTGACGATGCTGGAGGGGCATCGGTTTGGGCTTTTCATATCAGGGAAACACTCGAGGGATTGAAAGAGCCTTGCATTATCTTAGCACGAATGCTCCGATCCAAAGATATGGAAAAGATTGGCTATATACTGTTTACTCTGAACGAACCTGATTTTGCTACTACGTACAAAAATATTGATATAGGTGATGATTCTGAGTTCTTTATAATGGATAAATCAGGAATAGTTATTTCCAGCAAAAACTCTTCAGAAGTATCTTTTGAGTATAAGGACAAAAGTTTGCTTTCAGAAATAACCGCAAACCTAAATAATTCAATAAAAGTATTTAAACATGAAAACTATCTCATATCAACTTCAAATATTGGATCTAATAAGGATTGGTTTATAGTCGGGAAAGTACCTCTAAATTATTTAAATAAAGAAACTAATGAAATTGCTGCTTATTTAATAACAATAGTTGTAATATGCATTATACTGATACTTTTTCTGACGACTCTGATTACCAGAAGTATATATATTCCAATAGATAAACTTACTCGCTTCATGTATGAAGCAAAGAATGGTAATTTAACTATGGATATTAAAGATGATGGCCGGGACGAAATATGTCAATTGACTATGAATTTCAAAAAAATGATTGAAAATATAAGAGAATTGATTAAAGACGTTAGTTCTATTATCGTAAAAGTATCTAAAGATGCGGATTTTGTTGCCAAGTCCTCTGAACTTTCGTATACCACTTCAAGTAATATAGCAATGGTAGTAGGATCCATTGCGGTGGGAACTTCAGAACAGGCAGGGCAAGCAGGCATTGGGGTAGAAAATATCACAAAACTATCAAATGAAATAGGCAATATCGGCAATAAAATGCACACTGTGTCAAAGAGTGTTGCCAGCACAAGAGATTTAAGCCAAAAATCCCTTCAAATTTCTGAATTTTTGAGTGAAAAAGCCAAATTAACCAGCACTGCATCAAAAAACATCATAAAAAACATAGAAGAATTGACAGAATATATGAAAAAAATCAAGAGTATTCTGAAAATCATAGTAAATATATCGGAGCAAACAAACCTTATATCAATTAATGCATCAATCGAAGCAGCAAAAGCAGGAAAAACTGCAACTGGTTTTGCTGTAGTAGCAACAGAAATCAAGAAACTTGCCAAATCTTCAAAAGCATCAGTAGCAAGTATTTCTGAACTACTTAAAACGATTGAAATAAAGGCTGACTCGGCAATAAATGAAGCAAATAACTCCTATGAAATAATAGACCGTCAGATGGAAGCGGTAAATGAGACATCTAAAGCATTTAAGATAATTTCCGAAGAAATGGAAGATATTTTTGCTCATGTAAATAACGTTGATGCTTCACTTAATGAAGTTTTGGAATTTAAAGAAGAGGTTATGGAGAATATAAAAAAAATAGCGCATGTTTCTCAAGAAGCAGCAGCTACAACAGAAGAAGTAACAGCAAATACCCAAGATCAGATTGCGCAAGCACAAAATCTATCTAATTTCGCCAGCAGTCTGCACGAATTATCCCAGGAACTGATGAAATCCATCTCAAACTTTAAAGTCTAATTAAGAGATTTGTCATAGTTTACAATATAATATTGCTCAATTAATGTCTGATACTATTTTTATAAAATCCATTTTTCAGCATTTTCTTTATAAGTATCATAGTGGTAGCAATGGAACAAATAATAAAGGAGTGTTATATTATGAATAAGAGAATTCTTGCTTTTCTATGTGTATTTCTATGCCTTCTGATTGCTCTACCTGGCTGTTCAGCTGGTAGAGCCAATGGCGAAAAGTCCACTGATGCCTCAACCGACAAAAATAACACGCAACAAACTGGTCAATCATCAGGTACTCCCGAAGTAACTGATAAGCCTGTAACTCTAAAAGTTGCGTGGTGGGGTAATGAAGGACGTGCTGAAAAGACAAATAAGGTAATTGAATTATTTAAAAAGAAATATCCCCATGTATCAATTGAAACTGATTATGCTGATTTCAAAACATATTTCGAAAAGATGACTGCATATTCACTATCCGGGCAGCTTCCTGACGTTATGCAGCAGGATTATGCCTATATCGGACAGTTCAGTACCAGTGGCTTGCTGGAAGATTTAACCCCTTTTATAAGTGCGAAAACAATAAATACATCTGATATCAATGAAGCTACCATTACATCAGGTAAAATTGATGGTAAAGTATTCGGCATTGCACTTGGCGTAAACTGTCATAATGTAATCTATGATCCTGAAGCTTTTAGAAAGGCAAATGTTAAACTTCCAACTAATAGTTGGACTTGGGATGAATATAAGACAACAATTTCTGAATTATATAAAAATGGCGGTTACCAATCATCCGTTCCCTATCAGGATGATCCAAAAATACTGGTTGAATACTGGGTACGCAGTGCTGGCAAAAGTTTGTACAATGCTGATGGCACCTCGCTTGGATTTGATGATCCAAAGTTACTGGAGGATTTATTCACTGAAATACAAGCATTAGTAAAAAACAGCTATATACTTGATCCTGTTTTAGCTGCTACAATAAAAGACCAGACAGGTAAAAGTCCTTTAGCTGAAAACAAAGCATTCACTCACTATTCATGGAGTAATCTTGCAGTTAGTGAAGCCACTTCAGCTAATAAAGATTTTGATCTTGTAGCATTACCAAAAGTTCCATCCGGAGACAAAGCCGGAATGTACTTAAAACCATCAATGTTTTTCTCTATCACAAAAACAGCAGCCGAAAAGGAAACAGCAGCTAAATTCATTGACTTTTTCATCAATGATACTGAAGCAAACATTTTACTTCAAGCAGACCGTGGTATACCAATTTCATCAAAAATCAGGGCAGAAGTTGTAAAAACTCTTGAAGGTGTATCTAAAAAGACTATGGACTACATAGATAGTATCTCCGGCTTGGTTTCTCCTATAGACCCACCAGAGCCTAAAGGCGCTGATGCAGTCAAGAAACTTATTAGTGAGGTCTACAATGAACTAATAGCTGAAAAGGTGTCTCCTACAGATGCAGCCAACAAAGTGTTTACAGGTTCAAATGAGATTTTAGCGAAAAACAAAAAATAGTTTTATTGCTAAATTTACAGGCTCATAAAGCGTATACCAGCTTAGTTACTTATTTATCAGTAAATAGACTAATAAAGTGAATGCTCAAACAAAAAGCCAACGGTAATAGCCGTTAGCTTTTTGTTTGAGCGATCCAGTCCGGACAGATTTAAATCAGTATCAGCCTAATTGTTTTTAATCTTTCAGCCCTGTCATCCTTTCACTCAATTCCCAAAGTTTTTTCGCAAGGTCTTTGTCATAGGATCTTTTTGAAGATGGTATGGGGCTTTTCCGGTAAAAGTACTTACCTGTAACTCCATCCACCTCATGTGATGTTGCAAGATATATGGCTGTCTGTGCACCCTCTTCGGGTGTCTGAAAAAATGGTTTTAACAGCCCGGTGATAAAAGTGCCGAACCCGGTATTTCTGTCAATTCCCATAGCTGTAGCAACCGCTCCCGGATGTAGGCAATTCGCGGTAACTTTAGTACCTTTGAGTCTTTCCGACAACTCATATGTAAACAAAACATTCGCCAGCTTGGACTGGGCATAAGCACGCCACACATTATAATTTTTCTTAAGGTTAACATCCGCAAAATGTATTTTTCCTGCTTTGTGTGCACCGGATGATACATTTATAATTCTTGCAGGTGCACTTATAAGCATCAAGTCTAATAACCGGTTTGTAAGAAGAAAATGCCCCAGATGATTTACCCCGAATTGAAGTTCATACCCATCAAAGGTTTCTTGTCTACCTAAAAGAATTACACCGGCGTTATTCACCAACACATCAAGACGCCGATACTTTTTCTTAAATTCGACGCAAAAATCTTCTATACTTTTTCGTGAACCAAGGTCACATATCGTTAACTCAACTGAACTGTTTCCGCTTAAATCCCGCACTTCATGTACTGCTTTTTCTCCCTTGGCCTTATTTCTACAAAGCATTACTACAGTTGCTCCTGTTTTGGCAAGTCCGACAGAAGTCGCCTTCCCCATTCCTGAATTTGCACCTGTTACGATTACAACACTGTTTTTATCCATTTTTCTCCTCCGGACATTATATTTAACATGCTAAGGTCAAAAATTAACTCTTTGACCTTAGTGAGGTTACGATAACAGCGAAGAGTGCATAAATACTGTAGAAAAGCCAAGTTATAAAACTATATTTCCGGTTCCGATAAAAACGGCTCATATATAATATTCCCCAATATCTTCAAACCATCACCCACCCATGTGCCAGTTTCCGGATCGTAAACCGATGGGCCGCTTAATGATTGCCAATAATTATTGGAAGCGGTTATTTCATTGTTTGCCACATTGTTAACAATTGCATATGAGGATATATTTTCAAATATGCAATACTCAAAATTGACAGGATTTTCGGATATTGAGTATACTCCATGAATGCAATCGGAAATTTTAACCTGCAAAAAACTAACGGTACCTTCAATCAAAACTCCTGTCCCACAATCATTTATTACTAAGTCTCCGCCATAGAATGATGCATTGCTTCCTACATAGATACCAACATTACTACAGTTTGAAATCTCGCAAGATGTTAAATTCATAACTCCTTCATTGTAGATAATACAGTTTCTGTCAAAATTAACCGGAGGTGTGGCGGTTGGCTTATTTGTTGATTCAGGTGCCGGAGTAATTGTTGGCGTCTTCGTTGTGTTAGGTGTTGGTGTTATGTTTGGTGCGTTCGTTGCGACAAGTGTTGGCGTAGTGGTTGGTGTTTTCGTTGGTTTAAGTGTCGGCTTTACCACTGGTGTACTTGTTGGTTTCGCCGTACAGGATGGCCTACATTTAGGATATATGTAACATAATTTATTGAAAGAAACCTTTTCGCAACTTCTATTTACAGCTATTTTTCTACAACCATCAAATTTATTTGTATCTCTGCCATCAAAACTGCAATTCCTATCTTGCTTTTTTGAAGATGCATTCTCATTGTAAAAGAATTTAAACCATTTAGTATTAGCCTCTTTAAAGACTGGATTACAAGATTTTTCAGGATAATCTTTCCTATCTTGATGGTACGGCTTTTCAGGATATTTCGACTTACAGGACGGCTTTGCCGTGCAACCCGGCTTTGTTGTTTTCTTACATGTAGGTTTAGTTATCGGTGAACATGTTGGTTTAACTGTTGGTGTGTTTGTCGGTTCAACTGCAGGCGTACTCGTCGGCTCTACTTCGGGTGTGTTTGTTGGTTTAATAACAGGTGTATTTGTAGGTTCAACTGTTGGTGTACTTATAGGCAACAGTGATACTACGTCGCTTATCAATGTATCATACCCGTTAAACTCTCCACTCTGACCTATATAAACACAGTTATACTTTGCGTTTGTGACTTCCGATTGACTTAAATTTAAGCTGCCCTCTACATTAAATATCCTTTCACCATAGCTGGCCTTTACTCCCGTACCGTCAAAATATCCAGTTTCTGATATGTAAATACCATCCCAATAATCCGTCAGCTTATACTCCATACCACTATACTCCGGGTCATACACAGAGGTAAATACAGTCTGCTGTTCACCATCTGAATTCGCACTTAAATAGCCATCAACCGTCATCTTGCTACCAGGCGCAAATGTTATAATTGTACCGGGTGCAAGTGTAAGAGTTACATTCTGATCAATTACCAATTCCCCATCAATTAAATATGGACTTCCCTCCGGCTCCCATACCGTATCCTCCGAAATGTGCAACTTTTCAGAAGCTGCAGCATGATATACACCAGTATTTTGCGGTGAAAGAAAAAAACAGTAAATTACAAGAGCACAAACACAGAACAGACATATACTTCTTTTTAATCCCAACTCCTTTCCCATTCGTCAGCTACCTCCCTCAAAATTATAAAAAATTCTTCTTGCGGATCTATAAAACCAGAAACTTATCCTTTATTTTTGCTAATTCCATATCTAAGCTGAAGGTACAATAAAAGTAGTAAGTCCCTTACGATAATCAGATGAACTATGTCTTTCCGAAAAACATCTTATAACGCCTCCACTATAAGATTATTTGAGAAGAATAGTATAATAACAGGTTAAACTTATCATATAATGATATATATTGTCAATAATCCCTGAAGTTGCTGGATTTGCGCTGCATAAACAGATATTCTGCACCTCAAAAACATGAAAAAATTTATAAAAAATAGAACTAATGTATCATATAAAGGTAGACCTCAAACTCATGTTAAAGAGTTCATTTTTATATATAATAGGATTAGGGGGTGTTCTGCCTTGAAACTATTGAGAATACTAAGTAATAATAAAGGTACGTCTATCGTATTATTTGCATTCACTTTAACTGTTGTTCTTGGAATATCTGCCCTTGTTATAGATTTCGGCGCAGTCAGTATTGAGAAAAGTAAATTTCAAAACGCCGTAGATGCCTGCGCACTTGCTGCTGCACAAGAACTGCCTGACACCTCAAGTGCTGAAGATATAGCCCTTAAATATATTGAAAAGAATGGTTTCGAGAAATCCGATATAGCTGTGACCTTTGCAAACTCAGGCAAAGTTATAGTAATAGAAGGAAATCTGACTATAAACTATTTATTTGCCAAAATACTTGGTTTTGAATCGGCTACAATCAAACCACTGGCTAAAGCTGCCCTAAGTGAAAGACTTGGAGGCCCGTTTGATTATGTACTGTTTTCAGGCAGCAAAACTACTTCTCTGAACTTAAACGGCAGCAGTCACTATATTGAAGGAAGCACTCATACAAATCAGAATTTTTTTATGAACGGTTCTGGCAATACAATAACAGGGGCTTGCGAAGCAAGTGGTACAATACGCATAAACGGAGGTTCCACAGATGTTGCTAACAGATATCCGAGTGCCGATTTTGTTGAGATGCCTGATTTCTCCGAAAAAATTAAACTTCAGGCCGAGCGAGCCGGAAATGCATATGTAGGGGATAAAACATTTAATTCCAGCAATATTAATGTAGATGAGCCCATTTACATAGACGGAGACCTGACAATAAATGGCAGCCACTTTTCCGGAAACGGATGCATTCTTGTAACCGGAAATATAACCTTTAACGGCAGCAACCTCAGAAACTCCACCGATGACGCTGTTGCCTTCTATTCCAAGAACGGAGATATAACTATAAATGGTTCGAGTGCCGAACTAAACGGAATTGTATACGCTCCTAACGGCAAAATTATTTTTAATGGTTCGGGTCAAACAGTTTACGGAAGGGTAATCGGAGATAAAGTAACATTTAACGGCAGTAATATTACTATTATCGGTGGTTCAAACGATTATACCAGTTTGCCTTACAGCAAGTCAGTCAAATTAATAGAATAAACCAATTATATCTCCACTTTTTTTACCTTACGAAGTTTGCCCTTTATGGGTTTCTTCCGCAACTCGTTTATAACCATTTCACCTTTATTATTCAACACTTCTACAAAAGTAGATACATCAGCAATATTAATTATACCTATATCTTCTGCTGTCATACCTTCTATGCTACAAAGTGTACCAACGACATCTACAGGTCTCATTTTGGTTTTCTTCCCGGCATTAATATGCAATCGGGTGATGTCACGGCTTAGCTGCTCACCTTTTCTTTGTTTTAATTGCGGCTTCTCATTCATTTTTTCTATAAATTTTTGTTTTAATGCTTCTACTGTTTCCTTGTCCGGTCTTTCTTTCAATTCAATTTCTTTGCCGATGTACTCATGTATATCATTTAAGTACTTACTTTCATCCTGCGTTACAAAAGTAATTGCTTTTCCACTTCTACCAACACGTCCTGTTCTACCTATCCTGTGGACATAGCTTTCCTTATCCTGAGGTATATCATAATTTATTACCAATGAAATATCGTCTATATCTATACCTCTTGCTGCAACATCAGTAGCTGTAAGATATCTGAAATATCCCTGTTTAAATTCATTCATAACTTTTAGTCTTTCACTTTGCTCCATACCACCATGTATCTTTCCGCAAGTATAGTTCAGTTTTAACATCTCGTCAAAAAGTTCATCGGTTTTAACCTTTGTACTACAAAATATTATACAACTGTCGGGGTTCTCCACTATTGTTATATCTTTTAGCAGGTTAAGCTTATCACTTTCATCGACAGAGTATCTCTCCTGAGCCACCCTGTCTATTACCCTGTTCTCATCTTCTATTTCCGCATGTACCGGATCTTTCATATATTTATCGCATAAAACCACGATGTCTTCTGGCATTGTAGCAGATAACAAAACGGTTGTGCGTTCCTTGGGCAGCTTTCCGATTATTTCCTCTATCTGCTCTATAAAACCCATACTCAGCATTTCATCAGCTTCATCTATTACAAGATATTTTATTTTTGATGTATCAAGTGTTCCTCTTTGTAAATGATCTATAATACGCCCTGGTGTACCAACTACCACATGCGTCTTCTGTTTGAGTTCCTTTTCCTGGTTGTAGAACGGATACCTCCCGTAAATTGCGGATACTTTGAGCCTTTTGAATCTTCCCAAATTGAAAATATCTTCTTTTACCTGAATGGCAAGTTCTCTTGTAGGGGCAAGCACCAGTGCCTGTGGCTTGTTTTCCTCCCAATCCACCAATTCACAAATAGGAATGGCAAATGCAGCAGTCTTTCCGCTTCCGGTTTGAGATTTAACTATAACATCCTTTTGCTCCAGCAGCGAGGGTATAATCATCTCCTGAACTTTTGTAGGACTTTTGAAATTCAGCATAGAGATTGCTTTCAGCAACTCATTGCTCAATTTATACTTGTCAAAACTTGATTGTAACATCTTGTCATCCTTTCTTGCCCGTAATAATATTCGGTACTGCTCAAAGTAAATTTGTAATATATTCCATCAGAAACATATTACGATTCCCGGTAATTGTATCATTATTAACAAATCCCATCAATATTATTATGGCATATGCTCATTGCTTTCAAGAAAATTCGCTTCGCTCATGAATTTTCTTGTTCGCTAGGGAACCCTATGGTTCCCTTCGACGGATGCTTCGCATCCTGAGCACCCTCCTTAAACCGGGAAAGGGGAATCCCCTTTCC
>Ga0208826_1000169_pt1 | contig 74628 bp, 60 predicted proteins | sample AD_UKC115_MetaG_FD_184451 | JGI IMG/M metagenome (GOLD analysis project Ga0208826, IMG submission 184451) | Active sludge microbial communities of municipal wastewater-treating anaerobic digesters from Hong Kong - AD_UKC115_MetaG (SPAdes)... | ecosystem: Engineered > Bioreactor > Anaerobic >... | reverse complement strand
ATTTAAAACAGGTAAAATGATCTGGAATAAAATAGACGCTGCCCGCTTATTTGCTAAAGAATTTTCGATCAGTGCTCAATCTCTTACTATTCAGGATGCATGGATACATGCAGTTAAAGATCAAAAATTACCGGTCAATCTTCAAGTAACGAAACCCTTGCCCGTGGAGCTTTTAAGCAAAATTGAATTTCCATTGGATATCCGCACAATTCGTTTGCTGAATAGTCATATTCAGTATGAGGAAATACCTGGAATGGTACAACCGGGACTAATATTAAATATCAGTCCTTTAAATGCTGAAGTGAATCATGTTCAAAATAAATCTTTCAATATATATGATAGCCTGGATATATCCGGCCATGGCAGGATCAATGATATGGTGGATGCAAGTATCAGGATGAAGCAATCATACAATGACACATCGGGCGGTTTTCATATTGAAATGAGCATCTCACCTTTTGCGGCAAATACAATCAATCCTTTACAGCAGGCAATCACCAAAGTGCAAATCATCAAGGGCCAGGTGGACACCTTGCATATCAGCGCCAATGCCAATAATAATGCAGCTTTTGGAAATATACAGATTCATACCAAAGGACTGGCTATTCGAGCTTATCATGAAAATGCTGATGTAAAAACGCCTCTTTTAACAAAAGCAAAATATTTAATGGCTAATTTATTTATATTGAAAAAGGACAAGACCAGGACCGCTGATTTCTCAGTTAATAGAAAAAAAGAAAAATCGGTTTTCAATTTTTGGATTAAAATCATGTTGGCAGGACTTAAATCAGCAGCAGGCATCAAATCAAATTAAAATATGGAAGCGCATGGATGAAAAAATACATAAATCACCCCGTGTATTAATATTTGATAATTATGATTCGTTTACATACAACCTGGTACATCTTGTTGAAAAAATTTTACACACAAAAATTGATGTGGCACTTAATGATCAAATTACGCTCAAAGAAATAGACCAATATGATAAGATCATTCTTTCACCCGGACCAGGAATTCCTTCGGAAGCAGGTTTATTGTTACCATTAATCAAAAAATATTTTACCTCAAAATCCATACTGGGCGTGTGTTTGGGACATCAGGCCATTGCAGAAGCATTGGGTGGATCCTTAATTAATTTACAAGAAGTCTTTCATGGAATGGCAACCCCGGTACATATTCTTCATCGAACTCCCCGAAGTAAAGATATTTTTAAGGGTATTGAGGAAGTCTTTGATGCAGGCCGGTATCATAGTTGGGTGGTGGATGAAAAAACTTTGCCCAAAGATTTGATTATTACTGCTCGGGATGAAAACAAATGGATCATGGCATTTCGCCATAAGGTTTACCCTCTTCATGGTGTGCAATTTCACCCGGAAAGTATTCTGACACCAGATGGGGAACAAATTATCCGAAATTGGTTATCAATGAAATGAAGTTTGCATAGGATGCTGCATGGCATGATAGGTTTTCCTATGTTTGCATTCGGGAAGTTGTATTAGAAATTGTGATACATTTGAAATGGTTGATCAAAATGAAATGGGGATAGGTTCCCACTTTTTATTTGGAGAAAGGGGAATACAAAATACCCGGACTTATTAATTTATAAATTTTAAAACTCATTGTGTGAATATTAAAGTAGATGGCATAACACAGCTAAAACAATTGAAACAATTGGATGCATTGGATATTGATTTTGTAGGCTTTCATTTTTCGATCAACTCTGCTTTTTTTATGGGTAAAACGATCATGCCGGATGAATTGCAGGATGTGGATTTTGATATTAAAAAGACCGGAGTATTTGTCAACCAGGATTATGAAGAAATTATGAACCTGGCCACTGCGTATGAGTTGGATGTAATTCAGTTACATGGAGAGGAGCCGGTTGCTCTCTGTAAGAAGTTGTCGAAAGAATTTGAAGTCATTAAAACCTTCCATCTGGTAAATGATGCTAAGGATTTGGATGAAAGGATCAAACCTTATGATGAAGTATGCGACTATTATTTATTTAATCGTTATGTAGAAGGTAAAAATAATGAGGATGCCGGGAAGAAATTTGAATGGCTTTCCCTGAACGATTATAGGATTGAAAAACCATTTTTCCTGGCTGGCTATATTTCACTGGAAGAAGCGCCCCAATTGAAAAAATTTGATCACCCGGATTTTTATGGGATTGATATCAATCATGAATTTGAATTATCACCGGGTGAAAAGGATCTTGTGAAAATTCTTATGTTCAAAAAAATGTTGAATTGATTTTTGAATGATGTTTTTCCCGGAATTTTCCTTCCATCAAAAATTCAGGAGTGAATCATCTTAATGGGGATCTAAAATATTTATTGAATTGAAAAAAAATAGTAGCATGACATATCTGGTTAAAAGCATTTTGTTTTTATGGATCATTGCATTGCCGGGTATGGGTTATGCGCAAAAAGATTCTTTACCGGGTCATTTTTCTATTTCTGCTCAAATGAGTGGTCTTAAAAATGGTGATTCCGCTTTATTAATAGATGCAAATACCAAAGAAGTTCTGGCTCGTACCGTGATACAAAATGATCAGTTTCAATTGACCGGGAAAGTGGATGAGCCGGTATTAACGGAGCTGAAAATAGGTTCTTTGCCCGACCGGAATCTTTATATAGAAAACAGCCCTATTCAATTGACCGGCGATGCATCTGATCCTTCAAAGATGATGGTTACAGGTTCAAAATCGCAATTGGATTTTGAGGATTTTCAAAAAATTTTTAATCCCCTTGTGAGCAAATTAAATGTTCGGGTAAAAACATTAAACCAATTAATGGAGGGCGCCACTTCTGATGCACTGTCTTTAGCCAATCAGAATTACCAGGATGCTAAAGGGGAAGTAGAAAATGCAATTGATCAATTTGTTTTAGATAAACCCGCATCTTATGTTACTCCCTGGGTTTTGTTTGTAACAATTAAAGTGGATGATAACCCCATCATCATGCGTCAACGGTTCAATAAATTGGCGCCGCAAATTCAAACATCCCTCATTGGTAAAGACCTCGATTCTTATATACAATACTATGAAGTAGGGTATATTGGAACATCGGCTCCCGATTTTACACAAAATGATATCAATGGCCAGCCTGTTTCACTGTCATCATTTCTTGGGAAATATGTTTTAATAGATTTTTGGGCTAGTTGGTGTGGCCCATGCCGCCGGGAAAACCCGAATGTGGTAAAAGCTTACAACGAATTTAAAAATAAAAATTTTACTATTTTCAGTGTATCCCTGGATCGCAATAAGCAGAGTTGGATAAATGCCATTGAAAATGACCATCTCACCTGGACACATGTCAGTGATCTGAATTATTGGGATAATGCGGTAGCACGGCAATATCATATTACCAGTATTCCACAGAATTTTTTAATTGACCCCAAAGGGATCATCATTGCGAAGAACCTCAGTGGGGAACAATTAAGTATTGAACTGGAGAAAATATTGAAGTAAACCTTTATTGCCATTCATCCCATATTTTTATTTTTATTGATTGGATTTCCTTTATTTTTAGAAAATCATTTTCTGAAATTTTTAATTCAAAAACCAAAACATATGTTTAAAAAAATCCCTTGCTTTTTTGCGGGAGCGCTATTGTTTGCGTTTACTTCATTTGCACAAATAGATGCAGGCCTTTTCCGTTACCCGGATGTATCATCATCCAAAATTATTTTTGTATATGCTAATGATATTTGGGTCATGCCTAAAGAAGGCGGTATGGCAGTAAAATTAAGTTCTCCTCCGGGAATGGAGGTTATGCCCAAATTTTCTCCCGATGGAAATACCGTAGCGTTCACTGCCAGGTATGACGGAAACTTTGATGTTTATACTTTACCAGTTAACGGTGGTATTCCTCAAAGGCTCACAGCACATGGTTATCCAGACAGGGTAGTGGATTGGACTAACGATGGCAAAAATATTTATTTTGCTTCCGGACGCGAGAGCGGCAAAGCCAGGTTTAACCAATTTTACACCGTGCCTGTTAAAGGCGGAGTAGTCAATAAATTGCCTTTGGCTTATGCAGAATATGGCAGCTATTCTCCTGATGGAAAACAAATGGCTGTGGTGATTATGTCTGTCGCCGGCAGAAATTGGAAAAGGTATCGGGGAGGAACCAATGGGGATATTCGTATCTATGATTTTGCTACGCAAACACAGGAAAATATCAGCGCCCAAAGTGATGCCGATGATGAATATCCGATGTGGCATAATCAGTCCATTTATTTTCTTAGTGATCGGGGCCCTGAAATGCGGATGAATATATGGAGATATGATTTAGGCAGCAAGACTTTTGAACAAATTACAAAATTTACTGATTTTGATATTGCGCAACCTTCACAAGGTCCTGATGATATCGTTTTTAATGCAGGTGGCAAATTATACCTCCTGCCATTTGCTACCAACCAGCCAAAAGAAATTAAAGTGTCACTTATTTCTGATGAAACTTTGGTCAAGCCCAAAACAGTTGTTGTAAATAATTATATACAACATGCAAGCATCAGCCCTGATGGAAATCGGGTAATTATGGAAGCTCGTGGTGATCTCTTTTCATTGCCTGCCGAAAATGGTTATGTGAAAGACCTCACGATGACTTCAGGTGTTGCCGAAAGATATCCTTCCTGGTCTCCCGATGGAAAAAGTGTTGCCTATTGGAGTGACCAGAGTGGTGAATATGAATTGTGGGTAATGAACCCGGCAAAAGAAAATAGTGCAAAAAAAATATCGAATTATGGTGCAGGTTACCGATATGGAATTGTTTGGTCTCCGGATAATAAAAAAATTGCTTTCATTGATAAAGCAGCAAAAATAAAAGTGTACGACTTTACTACAAATAGCACTGCAGATGTGGATCAGGGCTTATATTTTTCACATGGAAATATGGAGGGCTTTACCATTAGCTGGTCCCGGGATAGCCGTTGGCTTGCTTATAGCCGGGATCTGGAAAACCTGCATAATGCGGCATTTATTTATGATACCAGAAATAAGAAAACGACACAGGTAACCAGTGGTTTTTATAATTGTTTCAATCCGGTATTTGATCCGTCAGGGAAATATTTATACGTGATCACATCTCAAACTTTTAATCCATTATATAGTGATGTAGATAATACATTCATTTATGCCAATAGTAGTAATATAGCAGCCATCACATTACAGAAAGATGGCGTTTCTTTATTATTACCTAAAAATGATAGCGTGGCGGTAAGCCCGGATACGGATGCAACAAAAGATGCGGAGAAAAGTACCGATAAAAGTGATAAGGTGAAAGGAAAAGATTCGGAAAAACCGGATGCGGATGCCGTGGTTATTGATTTTGAAGGAATGGAATCCCGCATAGAGTTACTACCTGTTGAGGCAGGAAATTTTGGGTCACTCAATGCGCTAAAAGGGAAAATTTTGTATATGCGTTATCCAAATACCGGCGTTACGGATGGACAAAACAGTCTTCAGTATTATGATATTGAAGATCGTTCCGAGAAAACCATGATAACAGGTATTGATAATTATATTCTTAGCGCCAACGGAGAGAAGATGTTAGTTGAAAAATCGGGCGCTTATGCTGTTTTAGCTCCACGGGAAAGTGTAAAATTTGAGAAACCTTTGCGTATCAATGAAATGCAAATGACCGTTGACCCAAAACAAGAGTGGAACCAGGTATTTACAGATGCCTGGCGCATAGAACGGGATTATTTTTATGATGCAAATATGCATGGTACCAACTGGCCGGAATTGAAGACGCGCTATTCAAAAATGATACAAGGTGCAATGACCAGAGAAGATGTAGATTTTGTGATTGGTGAAATGATCGGTGAACTGAATTCTTCTCATACGTATCATGGAGGCGGAGATTTTGAGAAAGTAAAATTGATGAATACCGGATATCTTGGCATTAATTGGGAAGCTGATGGGAAATATTATAAGGTGAAGAAAATTATTCACGGTGCAAGTTGGGATGCAGAAGTGCATTCACCTTTGGATGAAGCCGGCAAAGACATTCAAGAAGGCAATTATATCCTTGCCGTAAATGGTATCCCCATCACTACGGATCATGAACCCTGGCTTGCATTCCAGGGCTTAGCAAATAAAACAGTTGAACTTACGGTAAATACTAAACCATCGTTGGATGGCGCTAAAACTGTGATTGTTCAAACCATGGATGATGAATACAGATTACGCAACCTGGAATGGATTGAAGGGATGAGAAAACATGTGGATGAAATGACTCATGGAGATGTAGGTTATATCTTTGTGCCCAGCACGGGAATTGACGGCCAGAATGAATTGATGCGTCAATTTAATGCTCAATGGAATAAGAAAGCGCTTATCATTGATGAGCGTTTTAATGATGGCGGTCAAATTCCGGATCGTTTTATAGAAATGCTCAATAGAACCCCTTTATCTTTCATTGCTACACGCGATGGTAAACCATGGCAATTTCCACCTGTTGCTAATTTCGGCCCAAAAGTAATGCTGATCAATGGATGGAGTGGAAGTGGGGGTGATGCTTTTCCACTTTATTTTAAAGAAAAAAATCTGGGCCCATTAATTGGAACTCGTACCTGGGGAGGTCTTATAGGCATTAGTGGATATCCTTTATTAATTGACGGAGGTTCTATCACTGCCCCCTCATTCAGGATTTATAACCCCGATGGCAAATGGTTTGCAGAAGGCCATGGTGTGGATCCAGATATAGAAATACCTGAAGACTTGGGTGCAATGGCCAATGGCAAAGATCCTCAACTGGATGGCGCCATTCGGGAAGTCCAAAAACTGCTTAAAGAAAAAGGTTATGTTGCGCCCCCTGTGCCACCGGTAGAAAAGAGAAATTTATAACCTCATTTCATAGTATGAAAAAAGCTGCTCAAATTGGGCAGCTTTTTTTTAGTTGAAAAAAAATATTTATCCTGATGACGGGTTTTTATTGTCATTAATAATATTTATCAACGAATATTCTTTAAAAAAACCTGTTTATACTTTTTTGTACAGATAAGAGTTGTAACTTTGCCACCATGAAAACAGATGTTTTGCCTCCAATAATTCAAGAAGAATCGGATGATCGTGCGGTAATCGAAAAGACAGTCCAATCAGAATATAAATACGGCTTTGTTACTCAAATTGAAACCGACGAAGCGCCGATGGGGCTCAGTGAAGAAATTGTACGATTTATCTCAGACAAAAAAAATGAACCCGCCTGGATGCTTGAATGGCGCCTCAAAGCATATCATCAATGGCTAAAAATGGAAATGCCTCAATGGGCCAATATCCATTATCCTAAAATCAATTTCCAGGATATCATCTATTATTCAGCGCCTAAGCAAAAAGTAAAGCCGAAAAGCCTGGATGAAGTAGATCCCGAACTGCGAAATACTTTTGAAAAATTAGGAATATCCCTTGCAGAACAGAAACGTCTCAGCGGGGTTGCTGTGGATGCAGTCATTGATAGTGTTTCCATCGGTACATCATTCCGCGAGCAACTTGCAGAACTGGGAATTATTTTTTGTTCCATGAGTGAAGCCATTAAAGAGCATCCGGAACTTGTACAGAAATATTTAAGCAGTGTAGTGCCGGTGACCGATAATTTTTTTGCAGCCTTAAACGCGGCAGTTTTTAGTGATGGCTCATTTTGTTATATTCCAAAAGGCGTCCATTGCCCTATGGAATTGTCCACTTATTTCCGTATCAATGCAGAAAATACAGGGCAATTTGAACGTACGTTGATTGTAGCAGAAGAAGGCAGTTATGTGAGTTATTTGGAGGGCTGCACAGCGCCCATGAGAGATGAAAATCAATTGCATGCCGCAGTAGTTGAGCTGATCGCTATGGATCATTCGGAAATAAAATATTCAACCGTACAAAATTGGTATCCGGGAGATAAGGATGGAAATGGCGGTATTTATAATTTCGTTACAAAGCGCGGTATTTGTAAAGGTCATCATGCCAAGATTTCCTGGACGCAGGTGGAAACGGGCTCTGCAATTACCTGGAAATATCCCAGTGTTATTTTAAAAGGCGATTATTCAATTGGAGAGTTTTATTCCGTTGCGGTGACCAATCATCATCAACAGGCTGATACCGGCACAAAAATGATGCATTTGGGAAAAAATACAAAAAGCCGGATTGTATCAAAAGGTATATCTGCAGGCCTGAGTAATAATAGCTACCGGGGACTGGTAAGCGTGAGTAAACATGCAGACCATGCGCGCAATTATTCACAATGTGATTCATTATTACTTGGTGATCGCTGTGGGGCTCATACATTTCCTTATATAGAAGTCAAGAATAAATCGGCTTTAGTAGAGCATGAAGCCACTACTTCTAAAATCGGGGAAGATCAAATATTTTATTGCAACCAGCGTGGTATCAGTACAGAAACAGCTGTAGCGCTTATCGTCAACGGGTTTGCAAGGGAAGTCATGAATAACCTACCGATGGAATTTGCTGTAGAAGCACAAAAATTATTAGCAATCAGCCTGGAAGGAAGTGTGGGGTAAGCCGTATAAATATCAATGCGAACAAAATACATGAATCAGTTTTACCAATTTTATCAGAACAGGCCAAAAATGATTCATGTATTTTCAAAACAGAAAATAAATTCATACAAATAAAAAATAATAGAACAAATGTTATCAATTAAAAATTTGCATGCGGGAATAGAAGGGAATGAAATTCTTAAAGGAATCAACCTCGACGTTAAAGCAGGAGAAATACATGCCATCATGGGCCCTAATGGTTCAGGTAAAAGCACTTTAGCTTCCGTACTTGCGGGCAGACCTGAATATGAAGTGACGGAAGGCTCTGTTACTTTCCTGGGAAAAGATTTGCTGGAGCTGTCACCCGAGAAAAGAGCCGGTGAGGGTTTGTTTTTGGGCTTTCAATATCCGGTTGAAATAGCCGGGTTAAGCACGATTAATTTTATTAAGACGGCTGTAAATGAAGTGCGTAAATACCGTGGAGAAGAACCGCTGGATTCTGTATCATTCTTAAAAATGATGAAAGAGAAAATGGCCTTGATGAATATGGATAAAGCTTTGCTGAATCGCGCATTGAATGAAGGTTTTTCCGGAGGCGAAAAAAAGCGGAATGAAGTTTTTCAAATGGCTATGTTGGAACCCAAATTATCTATCCTGGATGAAACGGATTCCGGCTTGGATATTGACGCCATCCGTATTGTTGCCAATGGTGTCAATAAAATTAAGAAAGAGGATCATGCTGTTTTAGTAGTAACGCATTACCAACGTTTATTGGATTTTATTGTACCTGATTTTGTACATGTTTTATATAAAGGGAGAATTGTAAAATCCGGTGGAAAGGAATTAGCGCTGGAACTGGAAGAACGCGGGTATGATTTTATTAAAAATGAATATGAAGTAGAAGCCACCGCCTAATACGGTCGGGTTCTAAAATTTTTTTATATGAGTACGATAGAACAGTTAAATGAAAAGATGGAAAGCTTGCAGCAAATGGAAGATGGCAGTAGCCTGAAAACATTGCGGCATGAGGCATTTAGTGAATTTAGAAAAAATGGCGTTCCTACTACCCGCCATGAAGAATGGAAATATACACGTCTCGGCGGCATAATGAATAAAGATTATAACTTCTCATTAGACAGGCATTCCATATCAAAAGAAGATTTTGATGCATACCGTTTACCGGGGTATGAAGAAGCCAATGAACTGGTCTTTATCAATGGTTTTTATTCCGGAGAAATGTCCAAAATCATTTCTGAAGAATTAGTGGTGATGCCCCTCGAAAGGGCTGCTGCAGGTGAATATGAAAATATCATCACCACTTATTTGGGTCATAGCAGAAACTATTTGGTGGATGGAATCAATGCGATGAATACTGCCCTGATGCATGATGGAGTCTTTGTTTTTTGCAAGAAAAATGCAGACACCAAACATCCTGTTTATATTTATAATATTCAGGATGCACGTTCCTCGAATGTTTTTTCCCAACCACGAAGCCTGATTTATGTTTCTCAAAATGCAAAGATGCAAATTGTCGAAACCTATATTACGATCGGACAATCCGAAAGCTTTACCAACCAGGTGATGGAGGTTGTAACCATGCAGGATGCACGTATAGAATATTATAAAATCCAAAAGGATCATGTACAAACGAATGCAGTGAGTACAACGCATATTATTCAGCAGGAGCGCGGCTTTGCACATGCAGTTACGATTTCTATGGATGGAGGCATTGTAAGGAATAATCTGAACTTTATTATGTGTGCCGATCATGGGGAATCACACATGTACGGGCTTTATTTTTTACAATGCAATACACATGCGGATAATCACACTATTGTGGATAATATACGTCCTAATTGCCTGAGCAATCAATTATATAAAGGAATTCTTAGCGGTCATTCAACGGGGGTATTCAATGGGAAGATATTTGTACGGCAGGCAGCTCAAAAGACAAATGCCTATCAATCGAATAAGAATATTTTAATGTCTGATACTGCTACCGTGAATGCGAAGCCACAACTGGAAATCTTTGCAGATGATGTCAAATGCTCTCATGGATGTACCGTAGGTCATTTAGATGATGAAGGTCTCTTTTACCTGCAATCCAGGGGAATTCCGGAAACCAAAGCCAGAGCCTTATTGATACATGCGTTTGCTATGGATATATTGGAACAAATTTATCTTGATCCAATACGCAAATATATTGATCAGGAGATTTCTGAGCGTCTTGAAAACGAATGAATATGAATGTTACATCCGGCATAGAAAGTGGGTTTGATATCAAAGATATCCGTCAACATTTCCCGATTTTACAAAGACAAGTTAAGGGGAAACCACTTATTTATTTTGATAATGCCGCCACTTCACAAAAGCCACAAATAGTTCTTGATGCGCTTTCAAATTATTATGGGCATTATAATGCAAATATTCATCGGGGAATTCACACATTAGCGGAGGAAGCTACAGCAGCTTTTGAAGAAACACGCGATGCCATCCGGGATTTTATCCATGCAGGACATCGTGAAGAAATTATTTTCACCAAAGGGACAACGGAAAGCATTAACCTGGTTGCTTATACATGGGGCCGCGCAAACATTCAGGATGGGGATGAAATCCTAATTTCTAATATGGAGCATCATTCCAATATTGTGCCCTGGCAGATATTATGTAAAGAGAAAAATGCTCTTCTCAAAATTATCCCGGTAAATGATGAGGGTGAATTGGATATGGAGGCGTACAAAAAATTAATCAGTCATAAAACAAAATTAGTATCCGTAGTACATGTATCCAATGCACTCGGTACCATTAACCCGGTAAAAGATATTATCCGGCTTGCACATCAGGCCGGTGCAGTCGTATTGATAGATGGCGCACAATCTGCAGTACACCTGGATATTGATGTGGCAGAAATGGATTGTGATTTCTTTGCTTTTTCTATGCATAAATTATTTGGCCCTACTGGTGTTGGAATTTTATATGGTAAAAAAGATATCCTGGAAAATATGCCTCCTTTTATGGGAGGAGGTGAGATGATTAAAGAAGTGCATTTTGATAAGACCACTTATGCGTCTTTGCCTTATAAATTTGAAGCTGGTACACCCAATATTGCTGATGTTAATGCCTGCAAAGCAGCATTGGTTTTCATAGATAAAATAGGTAAAGAAAATCTACGTCAGCATGAAAATGAATTGTTGGCCTATGCAACCCGGGAATTAAAAAAGATAGATGGTCTGCATATTATTGGAAATGCAAAACATAAAGTAAGCGTGATTTCTTTTATCGTGGATAAAATACACCCTCAGGATTTGGGGATCTTATTAGATAATTCAGGCATAGCTGTTCGAACCGGGCATCATTGTACTCAACCTTTGATGCAGCGCTTTGGGATTCCCGGAACGGTACGTGCTTCTTTCTCAGTGTATAATACAACAGAAGAAATTGACACATTTGTATTGGCTTTGAAGAAAGCCATAAAAATGCTTGCATAAAAATGAATGAAGTAAAGTCTATAGCAGAAAGTGAAAAGGAGATCATTGAAGATTTTTCCCTTTTTGATTCCTGGGATGAGAAGTATGAATACATTATTGAATTAGGGAAAAAATTGCCTCTTTTAAACCCGGTTTATCGCACGGATGATCATATTGTGAAAGGATGCCAGTCAACAGTTTGGCTGGGATCTTCCTTCCGGGATGGGAAAGTATTTTATGAAGCAGACAGTGATGCCATTATAGTGAAAGGGTTGATTAGCCTGCTCATCCGTATTTTGAGCGGACATCGGCCGGATGAAATCATTCAAGCGCAGTTAGAGTGTATTAAAGTGATTGGTATGGCATCTCATTTAGCTCAAACACGTGCCAACGGACTTCTTGCAATGGTAAAACAAATGAAGAATGATGCCCTGGCTTACCAATTGCAAAATCAATTGAATCAGGCAGAATAATTTTTTTATATCAAAATATACATCATGGAAACAGAAGCGCTGAAAGAGAAAGTATATGAAGTATTGCAAACCATTTATGACCCGGAAATACCGGTAAATATTTATGAATTGGGCTTGATTTATCAGGTAGATATTCTGCCTATGAATAATGTGCAGGTCCTAATGACCCTGACAGCACCCAGTTGCCCAGCGGCTCAATCACTTCCGGTTGAAGTTGATGAAAAAATTAAACAAATTGAAGGGGTGAATGATGTACATGTTTCCGTAACCTGGAACCCACCGTGGGATAAAAGTATGATGTCTGAAGCGGCTCAACTTGAATTGGGCTTTTTATAAAAATGATCAACCTGTAAAAAAACAGATATGAAAATAACCGCACAGGAAGAGTATGGATTGCGCATCCTTATCCGTATTGCTGCATGTAAGTCAGCAGAAGGGATGAGCATCCCACAACTGAGTGAGGCAGAAGGTTTAAGCAGTCACTATGTGGCTAAACTTACACGTACCTTACGTTTGGCCGGTTTTATTAATAGTACACCGGGAAATAAAGGCGGTTATATTTTAGCCAGAAAGGCAGAAGATATTAATATTAACCAGGTTTTGAAATCATTGGGAGGCGCTTTATTTGATAATGATTTTTGCTCAGGCCACTCAGGGGCTTTGAGGCTTTGTACAAATTCTGTAGATTGTTCTGCACGTTCTCTTTGGCAATTAATTCAATTTACGGTTGACAAATTACTGAACAAAGTAACTTTAGCCGACCTGGTTAAGAAAGAAAACCAGTCTGTAAATGTGCTTCAGGAATTATTATTGCAAGTTTGATTTGCAATAGGAATTTTAAAAAAAGAATCATTTCATCTTAACAATTAAATCACAGGAATTTGCGGATAATAATTAAAAATTATAGGTACTTATTTTTATCCATTTTGATAAGTTTTGCTTTTGCTGTTCCAGGTAAATCACAAGTAAGTGATACGTCATTTCAATTCATACACTTATTTGAGAAAGACAGCGCTTTACAAGGAGGTTGTTTTCGCATACCATCCATTGTAACGGCTCCTAATGGAGATTTGATTGTAGCCGTAGATGAAAGATATAATAGTTGCGGTGATTTGAAATGGAATAAAAATATCAATATTGTTATCCGGCGTAGTACAGATAATGGTAAAACCTGGTTGCCCTTACAAACGATTGTCGATTTGCCAATTGGTCAATCTGCATCAGACCCATCCATGATTGTGGATCAGGTTACGCATGAAATATTTTTATTTTTCAATTGCATGAACCTGGAGACGGAAAAGGATATTTATTATTTGCGCTATACAAGTAGTAAGGATAATGGCAAAACCTGGAGCGATCCGGTTGATATCACTTCCCAAATAGAAACGACCGGATGGCATAAAGATTTTAAATTTATTACATCCGGTAAAGGTGTTCAATCTGCTTCCGGTGAATTGCTCCATACTATTGTCAACCTTCAAAAAGGCCTTTTTGTTTTTGGAAGTAAGGATCATGGTAAAAAATGGTTTTTAATAAACCAGGCCATCAAACCTGCCGATGAATCACAAATAACCGTATTAAGGAATGGGGTATGGATGATTAACAGCCGTGTTAATGATGCCGGCTTGCGTTATATTCACACATCTCAGAATGAAGGAAAATCCTGGGACTCTTATCCGGATTCATCCCTGGCAGACCCGGGATGTAATGCAGGGCTACTCAATTATACATTTCAAAAAAATGGTGCTTCAATTCATTTATTGCTCCTTTCTAATGCGCATTCAGCAACTGAACGCGAGAATATGACGATCAGTGTAAGCCTGGATGATGGGAAGACCTGGCCCATACAAAAGACTATTTTTAAAGGCAATGCAGCTTACTCATCTATTACGCAACTGTCCAATGGTGATATCGGGTTAGTTTTTGAAAAAGATGATTATGATAAAATCGTTTTTGTTTCTATTCCATTTGATTGGTTAGTCAGGGAATAAACTTTGTTTCATTTTGTTTTACAATATTCTTTGAAATACAATGGTGATTTTAATTTTTAACTACGGCCTCTGAGATGATTTTCAAAGCAACCTGAATGGGATGCGTCATATTATTTACCTTGTGAGAATAAAACCATATTTCTTCATCTAAAATTTTCTTATGCAATTAAGCATACAAATCTTAGTGGGCCTTCTTACATTTATTTGTATAGCAGGAGGCATGAATTTACTCCTTAAAGGCGTTGCCTCATTTTTACCTAAAGGTGCAAAATCTCCACCTGTTTTGGATAATCTTTTCCGGTTCTTAAGTGGTATTTATTTTGGTTTGGGTTTTATGATGGCCTGGGTTTGTTTTCATTTAGAGACGGTCGGAAACCTGGTTTATTTTATAGGCTTTGTTGTCCTGTGTTCGGGTTTAGGGAGATTGTATTCAAGAATGAAATTGGGATCAGCAGGAAACTATTTATTTTTTATCATGATTTTTGAAATTGTTTTAGGAATATTGATCATGGTATTGCAATTTTTAAAATAATAGATTCCCATTAATGATTTGAAGGCTATGCAGTATTTGTAAAACAATATACAGGTAAAATATTGTCCATTCAAAAAGCTGCATTAGTTTTATTCATCAAGCCCTGGTGATCATGAATACTAATTATCTGAAAATTTTTCGTTTTCTTTTTACAGGCGCTTTTATTTTTTTTATTCAAAATGCACATGCACAGGTATATCAATCCCTGGCATTGCAAAATATCAATGAAGAAAATGGCTTAAGCGATAATGCGGTGCAATGCATTTTTCAGGATAATCGTCATTTCACCTGGATCGGCACTGCATCCGGATTAAACAGGGTGAATGGATCAGGTATTACAGTCTATAAGAATAATCCATCTTATCAAAAAACCATTTCCAGTAATTTTGTGAATACCATCGCACAAAAGAATGACAGCATCTTACTGATTGGCACTAAAGCCGGCCTTGATCTAATGGATGTGCATACGAATCAATTTCAGAAACTTTTCTATCAGCATAAGGATTTTTCGGAACCCATTAATTGTCTTTCCACCACATTACAAAATATAGCATTTATAGGAACCCCATCCGGCTTGTTTGAAATCAATGAACAAAATGTTATTGAAAAAATATTACTTGATGATACTCCTTCTTTATTTGGCAACAGCAATAACATCACCGACATGTTTCTGTCCAATGACAGTATTTTGTGGATCACTACTTTTAATGGACTTTGGAGATATGATATAACTCAAAGGAAAGCCATTCTTATGCTCAGTCAAAAAATGTATCCTCAGTTACCCACACTTTTTACGAGCATTTGCCAGGATGATTCAAGGAATTTTTGGATAGGTACATGGGGTCGTGGTTTGATCCAATTCAATACAATATCTGGTGCTATTCATCTTTATCCTTATGGCTATAATATTTCCAGCCTGGTACCTATAAAAACTTCGAAAAACAATTCTTTACTTGGTATGAATGGTGATGGTATTTGTTTTGATTTAGAAAAGCAAAAATTTGTTTCATTACCTGTAGTTCAATATTTACCTTCAAAAATTCAAATAAAACAAACTTATGTTACGGAAGATAAATGGATTTGGTTAGCTACAGATCATGGTGTTTATTTTTATGATCCGGGAAAAGCATCCTTTACCATACATCCTTTCTCACAGTCTATCACTAATCAGGATGTATCATTATTAGAATGGAAGGGTAATATTCTGGTGGGTGGCAGTGATTCGGACTTTCTGAAAGAATATTCGCCAGGATTGGCTGAATTGAATAATTATGGGAAACGACCTTTTGCAAATGGACTTACATGCCTTTCACTGGCATTCGTAAAAGGATCGGAAATAACCGCGGGCACGAATTATGGGCTCATTACCATGGACTTATCTACAAAAGAAACGGAGTGGAATCGAATGCTATTCCTGGTAAAAAATTCTCCATCAAATAATTTTATTGCCAAAGTCCTACATACAAGCGACGACAAATGGTGGATTTTTCCCTGGAGAAATGGGGTCTGGATAAAAAATCCGGGAGAAGACCAGTATAAAGAATTTTTTAAAAACTTCAATATTGAAACGAATCCGTCGAAAACATTGGTGGTCAATGAAGCATTGGAAGATCATCAACAAAATATTTGGATTGCGGATTTAGTGCAGGGAATTATTTTCTACGATCATCAAAGCGGAAAATTTTCAAAACCATTTCAAAAAGAATTGGGTGATGGTGTAGTCATTTCTCAAATTATCCAGGATAAGGATTCCTGTTATTCATTTGCCGCCAATAAGTTCTTTGCCTGGAATATCAATGGGAAAGGTTTTCGCAGTGTTGCACTTCCATTGGGCATGGATAAAGACATCACTTCCATTGCCTTGGATCGGGAGCGTCATCTCTGGCTGTCCACAAATGGGGGCTTACTCGAATATGATTTTTTAAAAAATGAATTCATTCAATTCACGATATCAGACGGCTTGCCACAAAATAATTTGCAGGGAAAATTATATTGTATGCAAAATGGTGAAATGATATTTGCCAGTGCCGATTTTCTTGCCGCTTTTAATCCAAGTGATTTGATTGCCCCGATGCATGAGACGCCTCAACTTTTACTGGATAAAATTTATGTGAATGACCAGCCGATTTCTTTATCGGGTAGTCATCATTTCACCCATACCATGAATCATTTTGTCTTTCAATGGACACTGACTGATTATCACAATCCTTTGCGTAATCGGTATTATTATAAACTCTTAGGGATTGATAGTGAATGGAGATATGCCGGGAATAAAGGTGAAGTGGAATTTGTAAATCTGTCTCCGGGAAATTATACCCTTCAGATGAAAGCGGAGAATGTCAATGGTATCTCTTCTGGAAATATAATAGTTTACCAATTTGAAATAGCAAGTCCATTTTGGTTTACCTGGTGGTTCATTGCATTGATGATATTGGGAATAGCGGCTATTTTTTATTTGCTTTATCTATACAGGATGAAGCATTTAAAACGTATGGATCAACTGAGGAATAAAATCTCCCTGGATTTACATGATGATATTGGATCAACTTTGAGTTCAATTTCTATACTCAGTGAGATGGCTTTACAGGAAGAAGAAAATAAAGACATGTTGAATGAAATCAAAGAAAACTCCCTGGAATTAATGGAACGAATGGATGATATTGTCTGGAGTATTAATCCTATGAATGATTCAATGGAGATGTTATTGTTGCGGGTAAAGACATTTTCATCCAGGCTTTTTGAATTAAAGAATATTCAATATGAGTTCAAAATAAGTACGCATATCGGCCAGTTGCATATAGATATGGAAAAGCGTAGGCAAATTTATCTTCTCCTCAAAGAAGCGTTGAATAATATTGCGAAATACAGCCAATGTACCAAAGCCCTTGTAGAAGTTAAATATGAAATGCATGATTTGCTTTTTTACATCCAGGATAACGGTATTGGGTTTGATGAAAAAAATACCGTCACCGGGAATGGCATTCATAGTATGAAAATGAGGGCTAAGTGGTTAAATGCTCAATTGAGTATCCAGTCTGCAATAAATGAGGGTACTCAAATTTTTCTGTCCATGAAAATCAAATAAATATCCGATAAAGGAAATGGAAAACTTCTGCCATATTTGTAATTATGATTAAAGTAGGTATCGTAGAAGACAATAATACTTTACGCCATTCACTGACAAATCTGATCAGTCATTCAGGAGATATGACTTGTGTTTTATCATTATCCAATCTGCTCAATGTTGTAAGTGAACTAAAAAAGAACCCCGCAGATATTTTATTAATGGATATAGGTCTTCCTAACATTACCGGAATTGAAGGGGTAATGATCGTAAAGGAAAATTTTGAAAATATTGAATTACTCATGTTTACTGTTTTCGATGATGATGTCAAAATCTTTGAAGCCATCAAAGCCGGTGCATCCGGCTATATATTAAAGAAAACACCACCTTCAGAAATATTAGAAGCTATACGAATTCTTCATCAGGGAGGTGCACCGATGAGTCCGGGCATAGCAAGAAAAGTGATAAAGTCATTTCATGATAGCAGGCCGGGTGTAAAAGATTCATTTAACCTCACCACGCGTGAACATGAAATTTTGAGCTCATTGGTTGATGGCCTGAGTTATAAGAAAATTATGGAAAAATATTTCATTAGTATCAGTACTGTAAGAACGCATATTAGGCACATTTATGAAAAACTTCATGTAAATACCAAAGCTCAGGCAGTAGCTAAAATGCTTAAACGATAAGCTTTTCATGAAAACAAATACCTGTTAAACCGAATTTTTATTTCATTCATAAGGTTAAGCAAATGGTTTCTCTCCATAAACTAAAAGGATACTTCCTTTCATAACTTTTTTATCTCCCGGATATTTTGAATTGACCAGATTGATGACTTCTTGTTTAATCAGCTTATACATTTGATCATCAGTTTCCCTAAGCGCTGCCGTTACAGGGGCTGCAATTTCTGTCATCATTTCCCAATAAGTTTCAGCTGATTTATATTCAAGTGATGTATCCACCTCTTTCACTGAAGCATGTTGCAATCCTGCTTTTTGTAAAATCTGAGTCATTAATTCCGGTTGACAGCAACGGAATATGCCTGGTGCTCCCGGTTTAGGATCGGGCATTTGTAATCTTGTTTTTATGACGTCTCCCAAATCAGTAACCCATTGATTTTTATCTGGAGTACTCCACACTGATGTTGCCAGTTTGCCTCCGGGTTTTAATACACGCATCATTTCATTCGCAGCGATTTGCATATCCGGGAAAAACATAAAACCCATTCTACAACTGATGCTGTCAAAACGATTATCTGCAAATGGAAGTGCACATACATCACAGTTTTTAAATGTCAATCGGGTATTGTTTTTTAGTAATGCATATTCACGGGCAATGTTCAACATTTCTTCTGATAAATCTGTCATCACCACCCTGCCATGAGGAATGAAAGATGAAATGCTAAATCCCGGTTCACCTGTTCCGGATGCTATGTCTAAAATAATTTGTTCACCCACCGGATTTAATAAATGAATAATACCATCAGTGGCCGGTTGCATGTGTTGATTTAATTGGGTCCTCCATTTTCGCCAACCTGAGGAGAAGGCATTCCAGGATGCTTTTTGTTTATTCCGGATTTCATTCAATGGATTATCTTTCATGTAAATCGTTTTTTATTCTTTCAAAATATTCAAATAAATACAAGTTTAGTAAAAATAATTTCAAGACATAGAATACATCTTCCACTGGTATTTTCAGAATTCAGATCCTAAGATTTTAAGCATTGCTTAATTACACAACCGCCCCTTCAAAGTTGCTCCCTGTTAGCGCCTCGTTGACAATGAAAAGGGAAAACCATTATAATCAAAAAAAGAATTTCCTTTTTGATGATCACCATTGTGCCAAGATCAAAGAATACCAAGCATCATGTATTTATACATTTATTGAAAAATGCATCCATATCTGCAAAGGATGCAATAAAAAATATATTGATAAGAAAATATTTTATTTGTGTTTTAAGTTGAGGCATTTAGTTTGAAGCAGTTGTATCCATTGGCTTTGGTAAAGGCAGTATCATTTCTACCTTGGCTTTTATTTATTAATATGATGCATCAATTTCGGTAAGCATGCTTTTAACCAATAGGAAAATTTTTCCGGTTGCAATGAAATCTCTTCTTTCAATTGATCCAGTTTGATATATCTCCAGGCTGCTACTTCATTGCGATTGGGAATGGGTGTTTCCCGGGAAACACCCATATAGACATGGTCTATTTCATTTTCTATTAAACCATTTTCAAAATGAGTGAGATAATGAAATGAAAAAATAAACTCCGTTCTACAGGTAATTGCTAACTCTTCCTTCAGCCTTCGAATAATAGATTGATGTATGTTTTCACCAAAAACCGGATGACTGCAACAAGAGTTACTCCATAATCCCCCTGAATGATATTTATGAAAGGCCCTTTGCTGCAATAGCAATTCATGTTTTTCATTGAAAATAAAAATGGAGAATGCTCTGTGCAATAACCCATTCTGATGTACAGAAATTTTTTCACGTGTTCCAGTAATGATGTCATTTTTATCCACCAGGAAAAGCATCTCCTTTTTCATTCAACTTTTTTTCTTCTTCACTAAGATATTTACTTTTTTTCATATATACAATGATCCTTTTCTTCAATTCTTTATCCTGCAGAATTTCCTTCTCTTTCCATTTAAGTGATTTATCATCTTTGATTTTGTCATTAGAATGCTCTATTCCTGCCAGGCTTTATTGAGAACAAATCTATGGAATCGAAATGCTACTTTTTGTTGATCAATAAGATTGTTTAAAAAGCATAAATCCTTTCACTTTGTGATTATGATAATAAAAGTGCATTGAAGAAATAGCATCATTTCATCTAACAAAGAAAAAAATTGCAACTGTTTGAGATGCTTAATAAAAAATTCAAAATTAATAAATGACCATTCACTATAATGGGCTAGAAGTCATGAGAATGGCAATGAATATCACTCCTATTTTCTTTAAAAGCTTCCATGGCTTTTAAACCCAGTAAGTCAAACATTTTTGCATCTGCATCGTAGCCGGGATTTGCAGTGGTGAGCAGTTTATCACCTGCAAAAATAGAATTTGCTCCCGCAAGAAAACAAAGTGCCTGTTCTGATATACTCATTTCATTCCTGCCTGCACTTAAGCGTACTTTTGTGGCAGGCATAAGTATTCTGGCAGTTGCGATCATTCGCACCATGTCCCAGATATCAACCCGTGAATTATTTTCCAGGGGAGTCCCTGCCACTGGAACCAATGCATTGATAGGCACACTTTCGGGATGTTGGGGCATATTACTCAGCGTATATAACATTTCCATTCGGTCCCGGTGCGTTTCGCCCAAGCCGATGATACCACCACAGCAAACAGTTACGCCGGCTTTTCTTACATTTTCTAAAGTTTCAAGCCGATCATCATAGGTACGTGTACTGATGATTTCGGAATAGTGTTTTTTACTGGTATCCAGGTTATGGTTATAAGCATAGAGGCCAGCATCTGCCAGTTTTTGTGCTTGACTTTCAGTAAGCATGCCCATTGTGCAACACACTTCAAGGCCCAATTCATTTACACCTTTGACCATTTCAAGAACACGATCAAAGTCTCTGTTGTCACGTACTTCGCGCCAGGCTGCACCCATACAGAATCGGGTACTGCCTGCTTCTTTTGCTTTTTTTGCATTTGCCAAAACCTCATCGGTTCTCATCAATGCATGCACTTCCAGGCCTGTGTTGTAGCGAGCAGCCTGTGGGCAATATGCACAGTCTTCCGTGCAGCCGCCGGTTTTAATACTTAATAAGGTGCAAACCTGTACTTCAGCAGTTTCATTATTTTCGTGATGAATGGATGCCGCTTTGAAAATTAATTGCAGCAAAGGCATATTATATATTTCACTGATTTCATCTAGTGAATAATTTTTTTTGAAATGATTTTTTTGCATGGAAACAAATATAGGATAACAAGAGAATAAGAAAGAATAGATTATCTCATTTGAATGGATAATTTTTACACATCTATGGTCATCAACTTATCCCATATTTAAATTTTATGGAAAAAATAATCTCAGGATATATCATACAATCGAGTAGATATTGAAAAGATAAAAACCGGCTATTGCCGGTTTTTATCATAATTTAAAAAAAATTATTTAGGATCAAGAGCAACCTTAATTCTTTGTGCTAAGTCCTGGAGATGGTATTTGCTCAGTTTATCCGATGTGCCTGGAATAGCTGAAACTATTTCTGATCTCAAACTGCTGAGGTGTGCACGCACGATGGATGATACATCTGTGTTTTTTACATTCGTATTAAAAAGCGCTGCCAATTGTGGAGGTAAATTTGGCAATTCCTGATTCGTGGTCACACTGATCATATTAATGAGATTATCTACATAGAGTTTTTGCAAATCCCTGCGATAATTATCAATCGGATTTTTGGAAGTGAGTTCACTCCAAACACCTTTTTTTAAATCTGTCAGCATATTATCAACGTCATAGGTATTGGCCGAACCAAAACGGTTTGCGCTTAAAACCATCCTATTTAATCGTGCTGCATTCAGAAGGCTGTTCATTGTGTTTGCCTGGATTTTTGAAAGTATATCCACAGTAACCGGATTACTGAATTTATTCAAAATATTTTTATCCAGCAACCAGTATGGTGTTTCAAATAATTGTTTGTTCAGAAAATTGATGGCATCCTTTTGCAGGCCGGTCGGGGTGGGCGTATAAACGTCACCAGATTGCTCTATACTTTTTGGGGTTTCATAAATACCACCAACATTTTTCAATACGTGCCCCATATAACGGCTGAACTGTATGGCAAGTTGTGTGTACATCTCATCCAGGTTATCATATTTATCCCCTTCTTCTTTTGTCCATTCGGGAAGGTTGACAAGGATTCTTTTTAAATTTAAGATGCCATAATTACTTGCAATCATGGCATTATCACCCAGGTCCTCCGTTTGGGAACGTGGATCAAATGGATTAGATTCTGTTCCAAACCATAAACGAGGATTAGCGCTCAGGCTATCTAAGATCCATTTATTCGTAATTTTCGCATCTTCTTTTTCATTCTTTGCACCGGAATATGAATAACCCCATTGAATAGCCCATTTATCATAGTCGCCTATTCTTGGAAATAGCCCAACTTCACTGATATGATCTTCCGGTTGAGCAACATAATTAAAACGTGCATAATCCATAATTGATGCGGTATGTCCATTTGCTTCTACCCAGGCTTTATTTCTCAGATTTTCCACAGGAGTTTTACTGCTACTACCCATATTATGGCGAAGCCCAAGCGTGTGGCCAATTTCATGAGATGAAACGAAACGGATTAATTGTCCCATCAGTGAGTCATCAAATTTCATTTTCCTGGCATTAGGATCTACAGCAGCTGTTTGAATAAAATACCAGTCATGGAGTAACTGCATTACATTATGATACCAGCCTATATGGCTTTCGAGGATTTCACCGGTACGAGGGTCATGGATATTTGGCCCATAGGCATTTTCAATATCAGAAGCAAAGTAGCGAATTACAGAGAATCGGGCATCATCCAGGCTCATTGTTGTATCATTTTCCGGCCATTCTTTAGCCATGATTGCATTTTTAAAACCGGCTTTTTCAAATGCTTTTTGCCAGTCATTAACACCCATAATAAGATATGGCCTCCATTGCTTTGGTGTAGCCGGATCAATATAATATATAATGGGTTTCTTTGGCTCTACCAATTCACCTCTTTTCCATTTTTCCATATCCTCTGGCTTGGGCTCAAGATTCCAGTGTACAATAAATACATCATCTTTTACTTTTTGTTGATTATCTCCATAAACGGTATAATCATCCGCAAAATACCCAACACGTGGATCAAATAAACGTTTTTGCATAGGCTTATCCGGCAACATGATGAATGAAGTATTCAATTCAAAAGTTACGGCACCAGCCGCATTAGAAGCAGGTAGGGATACGGATTGAGTTGAAGGAGCTCCGGTTTGTGGTATAGAGATATAAGTTTTGGTGGTTCTAACTTCTGTATTGATAGGAAATGTGTGTATGGTCTCTATAAAACTCCTGTCCGAAGAAAGGCTCATCAGGTTATAATTTTTTTTGATACTAGGATTCAGACTTACGACCTGGTTATCTCCTTTGAAAAAATCGGTTACATCAATAACCACGCTATTTGAATCTTTGCCATATGCTTTAATATCAAAAGATTGGGCAATGGGATTCACATTAGAATTTTTGACAGCCGTATATATTTTATTAGTAGAATCGGCAAAACTAATGAGCGTTACTACACGCAATAACACATTATCCGTAAGGCCTCTTTCCCAACTAATCGTTTGCTGGTTTACCAGTTCACCTCCATAAATACTTCCGCCGCCGGCTACTTTACTAAATCTTGTAACTGTGAGTATTTCTTTATTAAATAGGGAATCAGGAATTTCAAAATACCACTTATCATCTACTTTGTGCACAGTAAAAAGGCCTTTCGTAGTTACTGCTTGTTCTGTAATGACCTCATCATACTTTTTTGGGCCGGCTTTCGGAGCTGTGTTTACTTTCTTTACGGTGCTTGAGGGCACAGTATCGGTACCGGGTTTCTTCTTTTGAGAATAGACAAAAGTTGCGGACAAAAGCAACCATATCAAAAAAGTCCATCTTTTCATAAAAAAATTGTTGATTAATTAAAGGTTGAAAAAATAAAGTGACGAAGATAATGTTATCCAACATACGTTAACTTCTATAATGATGAATGGGAATTAGAAGCTTTAATATGAAAAAAAATAAAAAAATAAAACAGGTAAATTTGTTTCTTTAAATAAAAATTCTAATTTGGCAGGTAAAATATAATTGTAGTGATAAAAAAAATATCCATTTTTTTCACCAGAATTGTAGATTGCAACTTTATCATCCAATTTTAAAAACAAAAAAAACAATTGTGTTATGGCTGAATTTAAACCAACCGCAACAGCGCAAACCAAGAGTACAACATCTGTGCAACCAAAAAGAAAAAGCAATGCCATTTCGTGGATAGCACCATTTCTATGCCTTTTAATAGGTTATTTAGTATGGCGGTATGTGATTGGCGCGAATAGTAACTTTGAGAGACCGGATTTAGCCGGTGGTTTCTGGCCTGATCAACAGGGACCTAAAGGCAATTTACCCCGTATGTATCTGGGTGGTATCATTGTACCTATTTTGATTGGTACATTACTTACAACACTGGTATTTGTGGTAGAGCGTTTTCTTACAGTTTCAAAAGCAACAGGTACCGGGAATAATGCAGAATTTATCCGTCGTGTACAATTTCATTTGGCCAATAAAGATTTAGATAAAGCCCTGGCAGAATGTGATAAGCAAAAAGGATCTGTGGGGAATGTGATGAAAGCCGGCTTACGTAAATATCGTGAAATGATCGGAAATACGGAACTGGCAACAGATCAGAAAGTATTGAATATTCAAAAAGAAATTGAAGAAGCCACAGCGCTCGAATTACCCATGCTTGAAAAGAACCTGGTTTATCTATCCACGATAGCTTCCATCGCTACACTCGTAGGATTGCTTGGAACGGTAATAGGTATGATCCGCGCCTTTGCCTCTTTGGGTGAAGCAGGAGGTGGGGATGCCGCACAGCACTTATCACAAGGTATTTCAGAAGCCCTTTATAATACAGCTTTGGGTATTGGTACTTCTGCCATAGCGATTATATTTTATAATATCTTCACTACACGTATTGACGGTATCACTTATGGCATTGATGAATCCGGGTTTACTTTAACGCAAAGTTTTGCCGCAAATTATAAATAATTATTTGTGGAATCTCGTAGCGGATGCATCTCATTACCTGACGACAAAAAATTATAAAAATGGGAAGACCCAAAATTGCCCGGAAGAGTACGACAGTGGATATGACGGCCATGTGCGATGTGGCTTTCTTGCTGCTGACTTTCTTTATCCTCGCAACAAAATTTAAACCCTCAGAGGCAGTGCCTGTAAACACGCCAAGATCTGTAGCTTCCAAAATTGCTCCTGAAAATGATATAGTGATGATATCCATGGACAAAGAAGGACATGCATACATTTCAACTGGCGATGGCAGTATTGATAAGGAAAATAAAAAACAAATTCTCAATACTATTAATTCCGATAAAAATCTGGGACTTACGGAGAGTGATATTAATGCTTTAGTAGCAGCACCGTTTATAGGAGTTCCTTTATCTCAGCTTAGCCAGCAGGCCAAACTGCCAAAAGATAAAATGAATTCACAAACATTACCCGGTATTCCTATTAAAGATACCTCTAATAATGAAATGAATGAGTGGATGAAGGCTGTACACGACGTATATCAGGGGCAAAAGCTCAATTTATTATTGAAAGGGGATAATGCAGCCATGTATCCCTCTTTTAAAAATATCATTGATGCTTTAAAAAAGAATGACCTGCTGAAGTTTCAAATGGTTACTAATCCACAAAATGTTCCGGAAGGTACAGACCTATGGAAAGAAAATATGGAAAAGAAACCAACCGCTAAGGAATAAATCAATTAATTGACATTAAAAATATAGTATCATGGCAGAACTAGATACCTCGTCGGGTGGTGGACATAAGAAAGGGCCCGGCGTCAAAAAATCAAAAAAACTATCTACAAGAGTTGACCTTACACCTATGGTGGATCTGGGGTTTTTGCTTATAACCTTTTTTATATTTACCACTTCTATGAGCCAACCTACGGCTTTTAAGCTCAATTTGCCGGCAGATGTCAAAAACCCTGATCAACAAAATAAGCTGAATGAAAATTCAGCATTGACCATCTTATTGGGAAAAGATAATAATGTATTTTATTATTCAGGGCAACTGGATCCTACAGGAAAAAACTTTAAAAGCTCCAATTTTAAAGATATCCGTCAGGTAATCATGGACAAAAAAAATAACACGGATAGCACATTTATGGTTATTATAAAACCTAATGAGCAATCCACTTATAAGAATGTGGTAAATATATTGGATGAGATGTCCATTAATCTTGTGGGAAGGTATGCACTCGTAGATATCTCACAACCCGAAGACCAATTGATCAGGATTACGCAGGGAGAAAATCCTGGTACATCTGCCGGAGCAAAATAATTGTATGTATTTATTGAAAAAATGCATCTAACAAAAAAAAGTGTATGGAAACAAATAAAATTTTATCTGCTGATTTCCTAGATATCATTTTTGATGGAAGGAATAAAGAATACGGCGCTTATGATTTACGTAAGTCATACCATAAACGCATTACTGCAGCTATCCTGGTAATGCTTGGTATAGCTTTATTAGCTTCCGTTTTTTCATTTTTTAAACCAGCACCCAAAGAAGAACCTGTAAAAATGCTTGTGGAAGACGTAAGCCTTACCCAGGTTAAAGAAAAAGAAAAACCGGTAGAACCGCCACCACCACCACCACCTAAACAGGAAGTGAAAATTGAAATTAAACAATTTACTCCTCCTAAAATTGTCAAAGAGCAAGTGACTGAACCGCCACCCAAACAAGAACAATTAGAAGATACTAAGATAGGTGTCATCAACCAGGAGGGAATTAAAACAGATGTTATTGCTCCTCCGGTTGAAAAAGGAACTGGCGTAGTTGAAGCACCCAAAGTACAAACAGAGGACTATGATAAAGAATTTAAAACGGTACAAATTGAAGCAAAATTCCCCGGTGGCAATGATGCCTGGGTAAAATATTTGCAGCGGAATTTACGCGGAGAAGTGGCTCAGGAAAATGGAGCACCTGCAGGTAATTATACCGTTGTTGTTTCTTTTTTGGTAAGTAAAGATGGTACTATTTCCGAAGTAAAAGCCTTGAATAACCCGGGTTATGGGATTGCTGCAGAAGCCGTACGTGTGATTCAAAGAGGACCTAACTGGACTCCTGCTGTTCAAAACGGACGGAATGTAATTTATCGCCAAAAGCAACCTATCACATTCCAGGTTACAGACTAATAAAATAACTATAAGTAACGAATCCCGGTGCGAGCCGGGATTTTTTTATTTCTCCCAATAATAAATAATCTTGCCTACTTCCTGAAACAAGCTCCTTCTTAAAGAATATCTTTGCACGGAATTTTTAAATTATGCGCGCTAAATTGGATGGGTGGAAGGATACAATAGTTGCCATTGCAACACCACCGGGTATTGGAGCGATTGCAATCATTAGGATCAGTGGATCAAATGCATTGCCCATTGCTGATCAATTATTTTTATCCAAAAAAATTTCAGAACAGTCATCACATACTTTACACCTGGGCTTAATTACATATCAGGGAGAAGTAATTGATGAAGTGGTCATGAGCCTTTTTAAAGCGCCAAGGTCATATACCGGAGAAGATATTATTGAAATATCTTGTCATGGATCTCCTTTTTTGCAACAAAAAATCTTAGAGTCTGTCATTGCTCTTGGAGCACGGATTGCGAAACCGGGTGAATTTACACTTCGTGCTTTTTTAAATGGTAAAATGGACCTCACGCAGGCTGAGGCAGTGGCAGATTTGATAGCCAGTAATTCGGAAGCTGCTAAGAATACAGCACTTAAAACAATGCGTGGAGGATTCTCTCATCAATTGAAGGAGATACGCGAAACTTTACTTGCATTTTCTTCTTTAATGGAGCTCGAACTGGATTTCTCTGAGGAAGATGTGGAATTTGCAGACCGATCCGCACTATTGAAATTATTAGAATTTGCAGAACAAACCATCCATGAACTTCTCCATTCATTTCAATTGGGCAATGTGATTAAAAATGGTGTTTTGGTGGCGATTATTGGTAAACCCAATGCTGGTAAATCTACCTTATTAAATAATTTATTAAATGAAAACAGGGCCTTGGTAAGTGATATTGCAGGGACTACACGGGATACAATAGAAGAAGTAATACATATAGGTGGCATTGCTTTTCGCATAATGGATACAGCAGGATTGCGACATAGTAACGATACCATTGAAAGTATGGGCGTGGAGAAGAGTTATGAAAAGTTGCGCATAGCTGACCTGGTCATATATTTATTTGATCTAACTCAGGAAAATAAAAATTCGATAATTAATACAATCGAAGAACTGAAAAAAGAGAACCCATCCGTTCTTTTTTGTGGAAATAAAATGGATCATTTTGGTCAGGGTGAATTGAAAAATTATTTTTCGAGCCTGCCATTATTAATGATCTCCGCTAAACAAGGACAGCATATAGAAGCTTTAAAAGAAGCCATGCAACAGCGAATTTTGAATGGTGAGATCAACACGGAAAACACCATCATCACCAATGCACGACATTTTGAATCATTACAAAAGGCTTATGACTCCATACTTGAAATCAGGAAAAGTATAGAAACAAATATTCCTGGAGATTTGATTGTTCCGGATATCAGAAATTGTTTGTTTTATCTGGGAGAAATCACGGGTGAGATTACCCACGATGAACAGTTGGATTTTATATTCAGTAAGTTTTGTATAGGAAAGTAACCTGCATATAATCAACTCTTTTATTTATTAATCAGTGTCAGCGCGGTTAAACGTTATCTTAATATTTTTTTTCAAACAAAACCTTGCAAGTATTGAAAACTCCATACCTGATTCAATCAATGCTGAACTTATTTTATATTAAGTATAATGACTAATTTATGAAGTTGAATTTTGTATATCGCGGTGGATTCCATTGTGACAGGCATAATTTTCATAAGACCGTTTTCCCTTTACTCAACTTTTTTAGCAAAAGTCAAAGACAAAGAATTGAGAGTGAGGATTACGTCCATTTGAGTTTGATGAAATCACCAATTTGTTTCAGCTTTAAACGATGTTAGTGATTTTTTTGTTCATGTAAAAAATTAAAAAAGAGTTGAGTTTTATATTTACTTTGCATATCTTAATATAAAAGTACTACAGCAGGTTTCATATTAAATGAAAGCAAGTTTTAGCATGAATAAAATGTGTAATTAAGTAATGAAAATGATTGATCCATCAATATTAAGGAATGCTTCATTATATATCATAAAAGTGATATGTTTCCTGATCATTTCTCCATACATAGTAATAGCTCAACAGCAAAAAAATGATTCTACATTGTCAAATGCTACTTTGGAAAATTGTATATCATATGCAATGGTGCATAATCCGGAATTACAAAATGCTCATATCAATGAAAATATCACCGAATCAATAATCAAAGGGAAACTGGCAGATTGGTATCCGCAAATTAATTTTTCCTATAATCTTCAACACAATTTCCAGTTACCTACATCTAATTTTAATGGCAATTATACCAGGGCCGGCACGTATAATACTTCCGGATTGAATTTGGGTGTAACACAAAATATTTTTAGTAAAGATGTTTTATTGGCTTCAAGAAGCGCTGATGATGTGAGGCTTTCATCATCTGAAAATACTAAAAGCCAAAGAATAAACCTGGCAGTTTCCGTGAGTAAAGCATTCTATAATTTATTATTAAACAAACAACAACTCGCCGTTATTGAACAGGATATTATCCGGATTAATCAAAGTTATAAAGATGCTTATTATCAATACCAGGCCGGTATAGTAGATAAAACGGACTACCAGCGCGCAAGCATTGCTTTGAATAATGCTATTGCTCAAAAAAAATCAAGCGAAGCGGCATTAGTTTCAAATGATGCTTCTTTAAAAGCATTGATGGGATATCCGCATCTGGAAAATTTAGATTTGCAATATGACACTTCAAAAATTGAAAATGAGATATATCTCGATACTTTACAAAATGTGAATTATAGGAATCGTATAGAAATTCAACAATTAGAAACACAGAAGAAATTGCAACAATACAATCTCCAGTATTATAAATGGAGTTATTTGCCTGATATATCTGCATTTGGAAGTTATAATTTGAATTTCTTGAATGATGATTTCTCAAAATTATACAGTAATCATTTCCCTAATTCTTATGCCGGTATCACTTTATCCTTACCTATTTTTCAGGGAGGTAAACGAGTGCAACAAATTAAAGAGGCTGAATTTCAGGTAAACCTGGTAGATAATCATATTCGCAACCAGGAGAATATCATCCAGTCAGAATACCAGGATGCTCTTGCAACTTATAAAAGTAATTTGTATTTTTTTTATAGCCTGAAAGAAAATCTGCTTTTAGCCAATAGTGTATATGATGTGATCCGGCTCCAATACAGGTTAGGCGTGAAGGCTTACCTGGACGTAATTACAGCGGAGTCCGATTTACGTGAAGCACAAATTAATTATTACAACGCATTATATCAGTTATTGTCCAGCAAAGTAGATGTCGAGAAATCTTTAGGAAATATCACTTATTAAATTTTATACAAAATGACTTATTTGAAGAATACATATTTGATCATTATTCCCTTCACTGCCTTATTATTTTACTCTTGCGCAGAGAAAAAACAACCGGCTCAAACCGGGCCAGCTCCTGTTCCTGTGACCCTGGCAACTGTTGCATCCGCAAATACGATTTATTATGATCAATTCCCCGGAATGATTAATGCTTTGGAGCAGGTCAACCTATCTTCACAAGTCAGTGGTTATATTACAGGGATATATTTTCATGATGGACAACAAGTTAATAAAGGGCAACTTTTATACACGATTGATGCACAAATTTATAAGGCAAATTATGATCAGGCATTGGCTAATTTGCAGGTACAGGAAGCCAACCTGGTTAAAGCCCAAAAAGATGCAGACAGATATAATGAACTTGCAAAACATGATGCCATTGCTCAACAACAGGTGGATTATGCAAATGCCGCTCTGAATGCTACACAAAAACAAGTAGCGGCTGCGAAAGCCAATGTGGCCAGCTTACGTTCCAATGTTCAATTTGCAAATATCTATGCACCATTCAATGGAACAATAGGGATCTCGCAGGTAAAAAAAGGAACAGCCGTCGTAGCCGGGCAAACTCTATTAAATACCGTTTCTACAAATAATCCTATCGTAGTAGATTTCACCATTGATCAAAAAAATATCTATCGGTTTGTACAATTACAGCAGAATAAAAACAACTTGTCGGATTCTACTTTTTTGATTTCATTTGGCGATCAAGATTATCCTTATCCGGGGAAAATCAACTTTATTGATAGAGCTGTTGATCCACAAACAGGGACAATCAAAGTGCGATTATCTTTTAGCAATGATAAGGAAATGTTGAAACCCGGCATGAATACAACCGTGCGAGTAAAAAATATCTCATCGAAAAATGCGCTGGTCATACCAAACATTGCTGTTATAGAGCAACTGGGCGAAATGTATGTATATCTTTTAGGGGATAGTTCAAAAGTCCATCAACAAAAAGTGGACATTGAAGCACAGGTAGGTAATCAGTTGATTATTAAAGATGGCTTGAAGGAAGGACAGCAAATTGTCGTACAGGGTATTCAAAATTTGCATGAAGGATCAGTTGTGAAAACTCCTTAATAGTTTTCACAATTCATGCCATTTGAATAAAAGGATAAAGTAGTATGGGGGTATTCAAAAATTTTGAGAAATAAGGCATTTCCATTTATTCCAAAATAAGAGAGAAATTGAAACGGGCTTATAAAAATAGTAATAACAAGAAGATAACATGATCGCAGAAACATTTATTAAGCGTCCGGTAACAGCCATTGTAATTTCCATCGTAATTGTTTTGGTAGGCATTATTTCCATGACCAATTTGCCTGTGGCTCAATACCCGGATATTTCACCTCCAACAGTTTCTGTTTCTGCAAACTTTATTGGAGCCGATGCGCAAACCGTAGAAGAAACTACCACTACACCACTTGAAACCCAAATTAATGGTAGTCCCGGTATGTCTTATATTACAGGGAACAGTTCGGCCAGTGGGCAAAGTTCTATTACGGCTACTTTTGAAGTAGGGACAAATGTGGACATTGCAGCTTTAGATGTCCAAAACCGCGTAAGTGTTGCTGTATCCAGCTTACCGGATGTCGTAAGAAGATTAGGGGTAACTGTAAGAAAACGTAATCCCAGTTTTATTGCCGTACTGGCTTTTTATTCTCCTAAAGGATCTCATGATATTAAATTCATAGATAACTATGTAAATATTTATATACAAAATGCGCTGAAACGTGTTAAGGGAGTGGGTGATATTAATGCTTTCGGAAATGATTTTAGTATGCGCATTTGGCTAGATCCTGAAAAACTTGCATCATTAGGATTATCCCCTTCAGATATAACGGCAGCTATTAATGATCAAAACCTCCAGATCTCTGCCGGAACATTAGGAGGTACACCACAACCAGGCAACCAGGCATTTGAGTATAGTGTATTAACAAACAGCAGACTTAATACAGTAGATCAGTTTAAAAATATCATTATTAAGTCGAATCCGCAAACAGGGAATATCATTTACCTGAAAGATGTTGCAAGAGTTGACCTCGGGCAATTTTCCTATTCACATAACTCTTTGGTAAATGGCAAGCCGGCATCTTTTATGCTTGTTTACCAGGCACCGGATGCCAATGCCATTGAAACATATTCTGGCATCACCAAAACTTTGGAAGAATTGAAAAAAACCTTCCCCAATGACTTCGATTATCTGATACCATCGGAAACAGTATCCGTGGTGAAAACATCCATACATGAAGTGGTGGTTACATTGCTGGAAGCTTTGATATTGGTCGTATTTGTTGTGTATCTTTTTTTACAAAATTGGCGTGCAACATTAATTCCTGTATTGGCCATTCCTGTTTCATTGATTGGTACTTTTATTTTTTTTATACCATTTGGGTTTACGATTAATACACTTACTTTATTTGCTTTTGTATTAGCTATAGGCATTGTGGTAGATGATGCAATTATTGTGGTAGAAGCCGTTCAACATCACATAGATCGCTATAATTTATCTCCTGCAGAGGCCACAAGAAAAGCGATGAAAGAAATTTCTGCTCCGGTAATTGCAATTGCGCTGATATTAGCTTCAGTATTTATCCCGGTTGGATTTATTCCGGGAATTGTAGGAAAATTATATCAGCAATTTGCTATTACAATTGCTGTATCTGTGATTATTTCTGCCTTTGTGGCCTTATCACTTACTCCGGCTCTTTGTACTTTAATGTTGAAACATTCAAAAGATGAAAAGGCAAAAAGAAGTTGGCTGGAAAAATTTTTCAGAGCATTTAATAATGGTTTTGGAAAAGTAAATGCATCCTATTCAAGAGGCGTATCATTATGGATCAAAAAATCATCTTATGTAATTGTGATGCTTGTGGTGATGTTTGTAGGATTATTCTTTTTATTTAAGTCAAAACCTACAGGGTTTATACCTACAGAAGATGAAGGCCGACTTTATGTTACTTATGAAATGCCCGAAGCATCATCCACCACTCGGAGTATTGAAATGCTCAATCAGATTTCAGACACCTTGTTAACGATCCCGGAAATAAGCGTGGTGGGAGGTTTGGCCGGATTTAATATTATTAGCTCTTCCAATAAACCCAATGTGGGAACCATGTTTGTGATGTTGAAACCATGGGATGAGAGAGAAGGTGATGAGCATAATGCTCAAAGTGTGGTTGCTGAAATTATGAAGAAAACAGGAGGCATTAAAGGTGCGAAAGTTTTAGCCATCATGCCACCTGCCGTACCGGGATTGGGCCGTACATCGGGATTTTCATTTGAACTGCAACAAACAACCAGTACAGATAATATTGAAGAATTTACAGAAGTAGCCAAAAGATTTATTGGAGAAATTAATAAAAGACCTGAAATTGGTAGCGCATATACTTTTTTCACAGCCAATACACCCAGTTATAAAATTAATGTTGACCGGGAAAAAGCAAAACAGCTTGGAGTAAATCTATCGGATATTTATTCGACCTTATCCACTTATTTGGGGAGTAGTTATATCAATGATTTCACGCTTTATGGAAGAAACTTTAGGGTAGTAAGCCAGGCTGACAGTACGTATCGCTCCTCCCTGGCAGAAATCGGCAAATATTATATTCGCAACAGTATGGGCAATATGATTCCACTGAGTTCTCTCATCACCACAGAATTAATTGAAAGCCCCAGTTTGATTTCTCATTATAATATATATCGTTCAATTGAAGTAAATGGTACAGCAAAACAAGGTTATAGTAGCGGGCAGGCATTGGAAGCATTAAAAGAAACTGCGGCAAAGTATTTACCTGAAGGTTATGGTTACGAATTTTCCGGAATGAGCGCTGAAGAATTAAAAGCGGGCAATAAAACAAATATGATTTTCATGATCTCTATAGTATTTGTTTTTCTTTTCCTCACCGCTTTATATGAAAGTTGGTCAGTGCCATTCGCTGTTTTATTTGCAGTGCCAATTGGTGCTTTGGGCTCTATCGTAGCGCTGACTTTTTTACCTAATCTGACCAATAATATTTATGCCCAAATTGGTTTGATTACACTCATTGGACTGTCTGCAAAAAATGCCATTTTAATTGTGGAGTTTGCAAAGGAACGTGTGGATAGTGGTGTAGAACTTATTAAAGCCACTATTGATGCAGTGCAATTGCGCCTGAGGCCTATCCTGATGACATCATTTGCATTTATTCTTGGCGTTTTACCATTAGCCTTTGCAACCGGTGCAGCATCTGAGTCGCGAAAAACCATAGGATGGACTGTATGTGGCGGTATGATTGCAGCGACATCTTTAGCTATATTTGTTGTGCCCGTTTTATATGTGCTTATTACTAAAATCGCTTATGGCAAAAAGAAATTAGCAGACTTAAAGGCTCAATATAAACCTGAAGAACATCAGGAATATGAGGATAACGCATGAGTATAATATGATTTTTCTTTACATGGCTTTTTTATTTTTGAAATAGGAAACAAAAATTATCTGGTGCAAGAAAAAAGAGATTCAAAAATAAACATTTAAGTATATCATCGTTTTTTAAAAGTTGTCATGCAACAATTGGGAACAAAAGAATCCTCATATACTTCGATAGTATAGATGACTATGTTATCATACAATATATTCATTACCCAAATTATAAAATTTCTTATTCTGATCAACCCATGCTAAAGCAAATTTCAGGGATAAGTTAGCTATTTGATTAGAGCCTATTGTATTTTTGTCTAAATCTGATAATTTAAAATAAATAGTATTTGAAGTTAGCCGCAATTGATATAGGAAGTAATGCAGCCCGACTGCTCATTGTAGAAGTAATAAGCAATTCGGGGAAAGAGCCACTGTTTACCAAACTTTCCTTAGTACGCGTACCATTGCGTCTGGGTTTTGATGTGTTTGAATTTGGTGAAATAAGAAAAGAGAAATCGCGCTTACTGAGAACAACCATGAAAGCATTTAAGTTATTAATGAAAGTGTATGAAGTGTCCTATTATAAAGCCTGTGCAACCAGTGCGATGCGTGATGCAGCAAATAGGAAAGACATTTTACGCAAGATTAAATTGGAATGTGGATTGGATATTGAAGTGATTAGTGGCGATAAAGAAGCCTCTTATATATGTGATAATCACATAGCGGAAAAAATGGAAAAAGGCAACGCCTATTTATATATTGACGTTGGCGGTGGTAGTACGGAACTTACCTTTTTTAGCGATGGGAAACTGCAATACAAAGAATCTTTTAATATTGGTACTATACGACTTTTAAAAAAACAAGTAAAAGAAAATACCTGGGATGAAATGAAGGAACATATTCAATGCAATACGAAAAGTAAATGGCCATTAATTGCTATTGGTTCGGGTGGAAATATTAATAAAATATTTTCGATGAGTAAAACGAAAGAGAATAAACCATTATCAATTCAACTGGTGAAAGATTATTACCATGAATTATCTCGAATAAACCTGCCCGACAGAATGCGTTTATACTCATTAAAAGCGGACCGGGCGGATGTTATTGTCCCCGCTTTGCAGATATACAGCCTGGTAATGACCTGGGCGAATATTGAAGAAATCTTTGTTCCCAGAATAGGCTTGGCTGATGGGATGATTCAAAAATTGTTTGAGGAAATACAAAGAGCGGAAAAATAAGGAACTAAACCTGTTTGTATTATGAAAATGGCGCTACATTTCACTATTTTTGTTTATTAAAATAATGACTATGTCTGTTAATAAAGAAATCAAAAAAATTACTACGCTGACTTTGTTGAAAATGAAAAAAGCAGGTACAAAAATTTCTATGTTGACTGCTTATGATTTTTCTTTTGCCGGAATTTTTGATGATGCAGGTATAGATATTCTTTTAGTAGGCGATAGTGCAAGTAATGTGATGGCCGGGCATGAAACCACTTTGCCGATCACCCTGGACCAGATGATCTATCATGCCTCATCCGTTATACGGGGGGTGAAAAGATGTCTCGTCGTAGTGGATCTCCCATTCGGCTCCTATCAATCCAATTCACAAATAGCACTTGCATCTTCCATTCGGATTATGAAAGAAACAGGTGCTCATGCAGTCAAACTGGAAGGGGGGGTAGAAGTGATAGAAAGCGTCAGGAAAATTGTATCTGCCGGCATCCCGGTTATGGGACACCTGGGATTAACTCCTCAAAGTATCTACAAATTTGGCACTTATAATGTCCGTGCAAAAGGAGAGGATGAAGCAAAAAAATTACGCGAAGATGCTAAACTCCTGGAAGAAGCAGGATGCTTCTCTATTGTATTGGAAAAAATTCCCGCACAACTGGCAAAAGATGTGTCTGAAAGCCTGGACATTCCTACTATAGGTATTGGCGCCGGTAAATATTGTGATGGCCAGGTATTGGTGATGCATGATATGCTGGGTATCAATGTAGAATTTAAACCGAGATTCCTCAGGCAATATTTGAATCTTCATGAGCAGGCAACGAAGGCAGTACAACAATTTATTACTGATGTGAAAAACCAGGATTTCCCCAATGAAAATGAGCAATACTAAACTTGCTCTTCTAATTATTTTCTCATCTTCACAAAGCCTTAAACATTGATGTGTGTAAAATCCACGATATTTGCACCTCAAAAATATATATTATGGATTTTTTAAAAGAATTGGGCATTCATACTGAGAATGATGGTGTTTCTACAGGTACAGAATGGATGAAAGGAAATGGTAAAAAACTGGAATCTTTTTCTCCTGTAGATGGAAAATTAATAGCATCTGTTTTTTCAGGAGATTCAAATGATTACAATAATATTATGCAGAAGGCGCAGGCTGCATTTGAAGAATGGCGCAATTGGCCGGCTCCCCGGCGTGGTGAAATTGTTCGCCAGGTGGGCGAAGCCTTACGAGAAAATAAAGAAGCCCTGGGAAGGCTGGTGAGTTTTGAAATGGGAAAGAGTTTGCAGGAAGGATTGGGCGAAGTACAGGAAATGATAGATATCTGTGATTTTGCAGTCGGACAAAGCCGTCAATTATATGGCCTGACCATGCATAGTGAAAGGCCTAAACACCGTATGTATGAACAATGGCATCCTGTAGGTGTTGTTGGAATTATCTCTGCATTTAATTTCCCGGTAGCTGTATGGAGCTGGAATGCTGCTATAGCATGGGTTTGCGGTGATGTAACTGTTTGGAAACCTTCTTCAAAAGTTCCTTTATGTGCAGTAGCTTGCCAGAAAATTATTTCTGATGTCTTCAAAAGAAATAATGTGCCCGAAGGAGTTAGCAGCCTTATCATTGGCAATGCAGCTGGTGATTTAATGACGGCAGACCCTGATATACCGCTTGTTTCTTTCACAGGGTCAACACATATCGGCAGGAAAGTATCTGTAGCTGTCGCACAAAGATTTGGCCGCTCCATTTTAGAATTAGGAGGCAATAATGCAATCATTGTTTCACAAAATGCAGATTTAAATATGGTATTAATCGGCGCTGTATTTGGAGCGGTAGGTACAGCCGGACAAAGATGTACTTCCACACGAAGGCTCATTATCCATGAATCTGTTTATGAAAAAACAAAAACAATATTGAAAAATGCTTATGCTCAATTGAAAATTGGTAATCCTTTAGATGCCACCAATCATGTGGGTCCATTAATTGATACAAAAGCCGTAGCAGACTTTACCAATGCCATCGAAAAAGCCAAATCAGAAGGTGCTAAAATTTTGGTGGAAGGAAAGGTGCTTTCCGGAACGGGTTATGAAAGTAATTGTTATGTGACTCCATGTATTTTAGAGGTAACCAATGATATGGAAATTGTGCAACAAGAGACATTTGCACCGGTCTTATATATCATGAAATACGAGACAATTGAAGAGGCTATCAAAATGCAAAATGCAGTACCACAGGGATTGTCTTCATCCATCTTTACGACCAATATGATTGAAGTTGAAAAATTCCTTTCTCATAATGGTAGTGATTGTGGTATAGCGAATGTAAATATTGGAACAAGTGGCGCAGAAATAGGAGGCGCTTTTGGTGGTGAAAAAGAAACAGGAGGTGGTCGTGAAAGCGGATCTGATTCCTGGAAAGCATACATGCGCAGACAAACAAATACGATTAACTGGGGCACAGAATTGCCATTGGCTCAGGGTATCAGTTTTGGATTTTAAATTTAAATTACAATAACATTAATTTTTTATATGATCTCAACGAATAAGTTAAAGCCAATCTTTTTATGCTCCATTTTATGGGTAGCCACATTTGCACAGGCACAAGAAACAAACAAATTAAAAATGTGGTATCAGGCTGACCGAATGGAAGATACGCTCAATGGTATCAGCCTGAAACAAGCGTATGAATTCCTGAAAAATAAGCAACCGGCTTCTGTAATTGTTGCTGTATTGGATTCAGGTATTGATACGACTCAGGAAGATTTAAAAAATATGTTATGGACCAATCACTATGAGATTCCCGGAAACGGGATAGATGATGATAAGAACGGATATGTAGATGATATTCATGGTTGGAACTTTCTGGGCAATAAAAATGGGACTAACCTAGTCACAGGTGGTGGTGAGAATGCGCGTGTTTATTATCGTTTTAAAAATCTATTTGAAGGGAAAAATATTGACACAAATTCTTTGTCAACAATGGATAAGTGGCATTACACCGAATGGAAGGAATCGGAAAAAGAAATGGCTATTGACCCAAAAGAACAAATCGAAGTGACCATGCTCGACAATGTAATTACCGTGTTGAAAAAAAATGATACCATTTTACGCAGTGATATGCAAAAGGAAGAATTTAATATAGATGATTTGGAAAACTTTATTCCTGCCACAGATGAAGCTAAAAAAGCAAAAAATGTTTACCTGACTGTTTTTAAACAAATGGGTTTTGATCCGGAAAGTACCAATATTTCATTAATGAGCGACCTGGAAGAATATACGAAAAGCAAACAGGATGCTTTAAATGCAAAACTTGCGCCACCTCCGGATTATCGGGCCTTAACCATCAAAGATGATTACAACAATTTTAATGATCGCTTTTATGGGAATAATGATATTATGGGTCCTGATCCAAGACATGGTACACATTGCAGTGGCATTATTGCTGCACAAAGAGGAAATGGTTTGGGGATTGATGGCATTGCCGGTATACCTGAGGTAAAAATCATGGTTGTGCGTACTGTGCCTGATGGAGATGAGTATGATAAAGATGTTGCATTGGCTATTATCTATGCAGTAAACAATGGTGCAAAAGTGATAAGCATGAGTTTTGGAAAGAAGTTTTCTCCGGAAAAACCCTGGGTTGATAGCGCTGTTCGTTATGCTGAATCCAGAGATGTTTTATTAGTACATGCAGCAGGAAATGATAATGAAGATGTAGATTCTGTACCTAATTTTCCCAGCCCTATCATGCTTTCAGATCATTTGAAAGTTTCCAACTTTATTACAGTTGGCGCCTGTGGAGATCCTCGAATTGCAGATGGTAATACCATAGCCGATTTTAGTAATTATGGAGCCAAAAGTGTGGATGTTTTTGCGCCGGGTGTTAATATTTATTCTACTTTACCCGGAGGCAATAAATACGGTAATCTCAGTGGAACAAGTATGGCAGCCCCTGTAGTGAGTGGTATTGCTGCATTAATTCGTGCCTACTATCCTTATCTTTCCGCGAAGCAAGTGATTTATGCTTTGGAAAAATCCGTTGTGCCTGGCACTGCATTGGAAGGTATGATAACCATACCCGGAACAGATAAAGAAGTAAATATGCTGGACCTTTCAGTTTCAGGCGGTGAAGTGAATGCATATAATGCTTTGAAAATAGCATCTACATTAAAACCTGAAAATTTAAATAATCCTAAGTTTACAGGACAAAAAGGAAAATAAATAAGTTCATAATGACAAGACCTATTACAGGGGAGGCCGCGGTATATTTTTTCAAATATATTGAACTGGCTGAAGGCCAATCCATTAAAGAAATAATCGAAAACTATTCAGATAAACTCAACGCTTATTTTCAAACCATACCTGAACAAAAAGCTGCATTTGCCTATGCAGAAGGTAAGTGGACCGTAAAAGAAGTTTTGCAACATTTAATAGATACGGAAAGGGTGTTTGTATATCGTGCTCTCTGTTTTGCAAGACTACAATCAAACCCCTTGCCCAGTATGGATGAAAATGCTTTTGCAGCCACAGCTAAGACCATTAACCAAAGCCTTGATCAAATCAAAGAAGAATTCACTGCTCTCAGAAAATCCACCGATTTATTTTTATTATCTCTTGATGAAGAGGAATTAAAAAGAAAAGGAAATGCCGCTGGTAATGATATTTCTGTAAATGCCTTGTCTTATATTATCATAGGACATTTAATACATCACATGAATATTCTGGAGGAAAGATATTTTTAGAAGAAACAAAAAAAAGCCACCGGATTTCAGTGGCTTTTTTCAATTCAAATTGAATTATTGTAACACCTGGATATTTTCACTATAAACCTGCCCATTGATTGTGGCAACGACTTTGTAAATACCGTTTGGCGCTTTACTGCCGCTATTAGTTTGGCCTGTCCAATTTGCGGTATGTGCACCATTACTTTGATTTTCATTCACCAATACTTTTACCGGTTGATTCATCATATTGTAAACAGTAATATTTACATTAGATGTTTTAGAAAGATTATATGAAATATTGGTATAGTTTTTAACCGGGTTTGGAGAAATTTTCAATTGGAAATTATCAGTAGAAGTTCTGGCTGGTTGTTTAGCGCCATTATTTATTTGTGGTTGGAAGCCTCCACCTGCACCACAAGGTCCGGATGCAGTCCATGTTCCTGTGGCGAAAACAGAGCCACCACAATAGTTTGTCCATGTTCCGCTACCGGTATAAGTACGAACACCACCTGAATTATTAATAGTCATGGTGCCTACATATATAAAGGAATCTACATACCCGCCGGTACATCCGTCCATATTTGGATTCACCACATGTAATTCTACATTGCCGGTATGACCACCACCGCTAAAATCAACAGATAAGGAAGCGTCCCAATTGTAACTGGTAATATTCCTTGCAACTCCCGTTGCATATAACATATTACAGTCGGTTAAATCAATGTTTCCGAAGGCATATGTATACCCAAAAGCATCCGTAAAACATATACGCATAAAATTGGTAGGGCAATAAGTTTTGCCAGTTAGTTGCGCATAAGACTTGTTTGGTTGGGCAATTACCAATGTGGCAATAACCAACATGATTGTTGTAAAACGTTTCATAGAGTTTTGTTTTAAATGGTTAAAAAATCTATACAAATATGTTTTTATTTTTTTTTTAATGAATGTGAAAAATCCCCTTGTTTGGTAACTTTTTTTGTGTATATTATAAAAGAAAAAAAATTTAGAAGGCCGTATTTGCCAAAGGAGAGGGAAGGGTTAAGTTATGGCATATGTATATTATGAAAAGATTGACCCTTTTTGTAGAATGAAATGTCAGAAAATCAAATCTATTTGATTCTATTGGTGAGAAAATCAATTGTAGTCATTTCTATTTCAAATGTTCAGATATTCTAAATTGAACATTTGTTTCAAAATGGCACACACTCTTTGCGTGTTTATTTCATTTTAAAAGTCTCCAGGAATTTTGTAGTAAAATTTCCATTGATAAAGTCTTCATTTTGCATGAGCTGTAAATGAAAAGGGATAGTGGTTTTAACTCCTTCAATAACATACTCACTTAAAGCCCGGTACATAGTATGTATAGCTTCTTCGCGAGTGCGGGCGATAGCGATAAGTTTACTAATCATGGAATCATAATAAGGTGGGATAACATATCCGGCATAAACATGACTATCCACTCTTACGCCATGACCGCCGGGGGTATTTAATTCTGTAATTTTCCCAGGGGAGGGGCGAAAATCGTTATATGGGTCTTCTGCATTGATACGGCATTCAATAGCATGCATTTCAGGGAAATAATTTTGGCCTGAAATTTTTTCGCCCATGGCAATTTTAATTTGCTCTTTGATGAGGTCAAAGTTGATGACTTCTTCTGTTACGCAATGTTCCACCTGTATGCGGGTATTCATTTCCATAAAATAAAAATCCCTGTTTTTGTCAACAAGGAATTCTACGGTTCCTACACTCTCATAATTAATGGCAGCGGCAGCTTTAATGGCGGCAGCACCCATTTTTTCACGTAATTCAGGAGTCATAAAAGGAGAAGGAGACTCTTCCACCAGTTTCTGATGCCTCCTCTGAATAGAGCAATCTCTTTCGCTTAAATGGCATACATTTCCATATTGGTCTCCTGCGATTTGAATTTCTATATGATGGGGTTCTTCCACATATTTTTCCATGTAGATTCCATCATTCTTAAAAGAAGCTGCGGCTTCCATTTTTGCGGTTTCATACGCTTTTTCCATTTCGGATTCATCCCATACGATCCGCATACCTTTACCACCTCCACCGGCAGTGGCTTTCAGGATAACAGGGTATCCTACTTTTTCTTTGGCTAATAATTTTGCTTCTTCTACACTCTTCAATAAACCACCACTACCTGGTACAACAGGCACCCCTGCTTTGATCATAGTTTCTTTAGCCGTTATTTTATCGCCCATACCATGAATCATGGCCGGTGTAGGGCCTATGAATTTGATCCCGTGTTCCTGGCATATCTGAGAAAACTTTGCATTTTCCGCAAGGAATCCATATCCCGGATGAATGGCATCAGCATTGGTGATTTCTGCAGCAGCCATAATATGTTGTATATTCAGATAAGAGTCTGCACTTTGTGGCCGGCCAATACATACCGCTTCATCGGCAAATTTTACGTGAAGGCTATCTTTATCTGCTGTAGAATATACCGCAATGGTTTGAATACCCATTTCTCTGCAAGTGCGGATGACACGTAGAGCAATTTCGCCGCGATTGGCTATAAGAACTTTTTTAAACATAGTAACTTTTTTGATTGGAAAATACCGTGATCATTGAAAGGAATTTTATTCAATGAGGCATTTTACTAAAGGGGTTCTACAAGAAATAATGGTTGATCAAATTCAACCGGGCTGGAATCTTCCGCAATAATTTTTACGATTCGTCCACTCACCTCACTTTCAATTTCATTGAATAACTTCATGGCTTCAATAATACAAACAACTTTACCAACAGATATTTCATCACCCACTTCCACAAAAGAAGGTTTATCGGGAGATGATTTTCTATAAAAGGTTCCTATCATGGGACTTTTAATGGTCAGGAGATCGGTTGCAGGTTTAGCCTCTTTAATCGGCTCGTTGCTGGATATAACTGATTGTTGAGCCGGGCTTGATTGCATAGGAAGCATAGCTTGCTGTGCAGGCATTGAGGCATAAATGGTCTCTGTTTTTTCCTTTTTTTGTTTAATGGTAATTTTAAATTCATTTTCCTCTATACTGAGCTCGCCAATATTACTTTTATTAACCAGTTTTACCAATTCCTGAATTTGCTTAAAGTCCATAAGTTGAGATTTTAATTTTAATAATTTTGCCCGGTTTTTAACCAAAAGGAATGGCAAAGTAGTTATTTTTTATAAAAAAGCAGTAAAAATAATGATTTTCAAAGAATTTAAAAGAGTTCGGGAAGGGCTATCTTATTTAACTCTTTCAATATATTCTCCATTTTTAGTGTTGATACGAATAAGTTCCCCATCATTAACAAACAGGGGCACATTTACGGTGGCGCCGGTTTCAATGGTTGCCGGCTTTAATGCCCTTGTTGCAGTATCGCCTTTTAAGCCCGGTTCACAATAAGTTACGAGCATTTCTACTTTTTCCGGCAATTCTGCCCCAATGGGCAATTCAGTCTCCGTATTCACGAAAACAAAAACAGGGTTGCCTTCTTTGAGAAATTGAGGGGCATCTATCATTTCATCACCAAGGGTAATTTGCTCAAAAGTTTCATTATTCATGAGGTTAAATCCACTTTCATCTTTATACAGAAACTGAAATTCTTTCTTTTCCACTCGTACGGGGTATATGGTTTCACCACTATTCCAGGTTTTTTCAATGGATCGTTTATTGTCCACTCCTTTGAGTTTTGCCCAAACTTTTGCTGCTGCACGAGCTGTTTTATTTTCACCGAATTCTACTACAGAATAGAGATTATCATCAAATTTTAGTATCATTCCTCTGGAGATATCAGATGTATTAGCCATAATTTTTTTTTGAGCCGCAAAAGTAATAAATGGAGGTTAAAAATTCATATTTATATGGGTTTGATAAGCTGATTTATAAAAAGGAATAAAAAATACGATTTGAATTGTAAAGTTCATTACCTTTGCGTGTCCAAGTTGACAGTTGTTCCATATTTCCAGAAACGTTATATCGTAAAACGTAAATGATTTCGGGTTTTGGTTGCTGTTTTTATTGGCTATTAATCACATAATTTTTTTAAAAAAATGAACATTTACGTTGGAAATTTGAACTGGGGAATGACCAGTGATGATCTGCACAATTTATTTGCACCTTATGGCGAAGTTGCCTCAGCAAAAATTGTTACAGATAAATTTAATAACAACCGAAGCAAAGGATTTGGTTTTGTTGAAATGGGTGATGACGATGCAGCTCGCAAAGCCATCAGTGAATTAAACGAAACTGAAGTAAGTGGCCGCAAAATTGTTGTAAACGAATCTGCACCTCGTCAGGAAGGTGAAGGCGGTTACAAGAAAAAGACTTTCGGCGGCGGACGTAGCGGTGGTGGCGGATTTAACCGCGACCGCGGTGGCTACAATCGTAATCGTGGCGAAGGCAACAGCTATAACCGTTATTAATTGTCATCTTTAATTAAAAACTTTAATCCTGCAAATTTTTGCAGGATTTTTTTATTTGATCCAACAACTACATTTACCAATAGAAGTTATTTTTTAATGGGAAATTCTTTATTGAATATTTCAGCCATTATGTATTTGATTTATTATCTTCCGAAAAGATGGAGAAAAAAATAAGGCATTAAATGATATCGGGTTTATAAGAGGTTTCAATCACCATTTCTAAAGGTGGCACCTTTTGCTTCCGGGCCGGATAAGATGACTGCAATTCCTATTAAAAGAACCGTTCCTGCAAGTATTTCCATAGATGCAGCATAACTGAGATGTTCAGCCAGGAGTGCTTCTGCATAAACAATTCCTGATGCAATCAGCACGCCAAGCTGGTAGGCGAATCCCGGGAAAAAACCACGTAATTTACCCGGTGATAATTCATTAATATGTGCCGGGATGATTCCCCAGGAACCCTGTACCATGAACTGCATACCAAAAGCGCCTATTGCGATGATGACATCTCCACCTTCGTACACCCATACAGGGATAAATAATAATGCAAGAAAAACGGCTAAGGCCATCATTTTTTTCCTTCCCCAGTGATCTGATAAAAAACCAAAAAGTAATCCGCCTAAAATGGCCCCTGTCATAGCTATAATTGTAATGACAGAAGTTTCCTGTGGACTATAACCACGTTGTTTTTGTAAAAAAGTAGGATATAAATCCTGTGTTCCATGAGATATGAAATTCATCATGGACATCAGTAATACGAGGTACAAAAATAATTTCCAATGCTTCTTAATCTCTAATCCATATTCTTTCCAATTGGCTGCTTTAGTTTCCTTCCATGCTTTTGATTCCTGTACCCTGGAACGGATATATAAAGTTAGAAGAGCCGGAAGGCCCCCGATAAAAAACATTGCCCGCCAACCGTAATTGGGAAATACAATATAATAAACAGCCGCAGCCAGTAAAAAACCAAAAGCATAGCCTTCTTGTAATAAACCCGATAAAAACCCTCTTCTTTTGACAGGAACTGTTTCCATCACTAAGGATGCGCCCACGCCCCATTCGCCGCCCATACCAATTCCATATAGTAACCTTAAAATGAAAAAGATGGTATAGTTGGGAGCCAGGCCGGAAAAGAATTCTATAACAGAAAAGAAAATAATACTGATCATTAAGGGGCCTTTCCGGCCATATTTATCAGCCATCAATCCAAAGATTATTGCACCCACCGGTCGCATGGCTAAACTGGCAGTTATAGTAAGTGCCATTTCGGGAATGGATTTATTAAATTCACCCGCTATTGTTGTTAGTACAAATGTCAAAATGAAAAAATCAAAGGCATCCAGGGTCCAGCCCAGAAAGCCAGCCAGCATGGTATTACGGCTATTTCGTGATATTGATTTTTGTATATGTTGTTGCATGAAATGGAAACCCGGAAAATCGATCTTAATAATAATGAAAACCTATTGATTCTTAAGATTGTACTCCTTATTCAATAAATCTATGATTTCATTTACCTTTTGCTTCTGCTTTTTCATCACGAGTATTTCTGCATTAAAACTCGATTTTCGTTGATGTAAATAATAAATTAATAAATTGATTTTATCAGCATCATGATTGCGCAATTGGGGATTTCCTTTTGGCGCTTGCGTATAGCTTTTAGAACCGACGGCAAAATCACTTTCATTAAAATAACTGGTATCCGAAATAGTGAGCATTTGATCAAAAACTTTTGAATCAAAAAGATTACCAATTAATGGATAGGTTAAATCATTTTCTCTTAACTGCATGCTGTATAATCCTTCATAACTTTCTTTAATTTTTTCGTATTCGAGTAATTCATCTATAATATTTTGTTTACGAATTAAACGGAAATTGCCAGAGTTTTTTAACTCCATAATGGTATTATCATTAGATACATAAGTTCCTATGCGGGTGGATAGTCTGGCCAAATAATACATCTCGCTCCCCCGGTTTGTATTGCCGGGTATTTCCAATAATTTAATCAAAGTATCAAAATCATTAATTCGCTGGTAAAGAGCCGGTATCCATAAATTTAAATTAACCGTATCGCTTACCAGGTTCTCCTTAAGATGGTGAATATATTCTTTTTCAGAAGCATGATCATTTAAGGACTCCCGAATGCTCTCTGCAAAAAAACCCATGGTTACAGCTAAAAAAATCATCAGGAATTCAAGCAGGTATTCTTTGATTTTTTTCTTTTCATGTTTTAAATCCGGATGATGATGTACATCCATAAAAGTTGAAATGTTTGTTATGATACGAATGTAGTTTCAAAACCTAAAAAAAGAGCAAATTATTTTAAAGTTTTGTGTTTTGAAGATAAGCCTATGCAGACTGGAGAGTCATGAATCAAAATAAGTCATCATTGATCTGCTGATGAAATGATTCATTTCGGATGTCAATAAAAACGATTTCCTTTCAGTTTCCAGAAGAATAAAAGGTGAGAACCTCCATGAATATTTTTGGTTGGTGTATTTTGTTTATTGACAATGGTATAACCTGAGTTGAGCCATTCAAAAATGCCTCCATAAAGATTCTGTACATTGGTATATCCTGCATGATTCAACTTTAGAGCCAGTTCATCGCTTCTTATTCCAATAGAACTATAAACAATAATAGGTGTCTCTTTGGGCACTTTGCTCATTTCGGAAATATCGAAATTTTTAATGCCCGTAAATTGAGCATGCGAAATATGGCTTATTAAATATTCGTTCCATGTACGAGCATCTAAGAATAAAAACTTGTTTGCATTTTCATGAGCATCCCGTTCTGAAATAAGGTGAATGTTCTTATGAATGGGAATTTCTATGATGAGTACCTTCCACCATTTTTCAAGACCATAATCCGGAAGATAGGAAGTATATGCACGAAGTGCCACCAGGCAACCCATAAAAATCAGAATAATAATTACAAAGCGTCGAACCATATTTGCAATTTATATTACATTCAAACAGTATCATTTTAAAATTTTGCAAATAATAGGGTTCCGTAGCATCTTTTGAGTAAATTGAAAAAAGAATTTTTCATTTCGTAATTTATGAATGAAATAATGGCCTGATGAAAAGATCAACTTTTTCTTATTTTTCCACATTCGGAACAAAAATATATTCTCTATCTGGTAAAATCACTGCAACAAGATTGCCAAGCGTTGGCCAATTTGTAAAAACACAACCACCGTCTATATTGATACAATTTCCGCGTTGATTTTTAATAAATCTCAATGGCAAAGGTGTATGGCCATGAACTAATATTTTATTCTTCAGGGCGGGCTGATAATCATGATAATTTCGAACCCATAACATGGCATCCTGATCTTCAAATAAATTTTCATTAGTAAAGTTTAAACCGGCATGAACAAATATGTTTGTATCAGTCTCTATAAAAAATTTGGCCCGGTAAAAAAATAATTTGTATTCCATGGGAAGCTCTGTGAAATCACTACTTTCAAAACTTTTCAACGTTTCAGCCCCGCCATTTCTTATCCATATTTGATGAGAAGTTGCATCCAGAACAGATTGCAGCATCATTTCTTCATGATTACCAAGTACTGTAAGAATAGTAAAACCTTCTTTTTCTAAAGTGAGGATTGTATCTATAACGCCTCTACTATCCGGCCCACGGTCGATCAAATCACCCAGAAGATAAATGACATCTTCTTTGGTAATTTGCAATTGCTGAAAAAGCATTTTATCCAATGTTTTTTTGCAACCATGTATATCACCTATGGCAATAATTCTTTTCATTCCACAGCGTTTATTTTTATCCGGAAGCGCTCCTTAGTTAGGAAACATGTGTGTCCAAAAACTCATGCTTCTAAAACCTTTTAAAACCTGATTATTTCAAGGTAAAACTTATTCCCGGAATTTTTTGATAAAAGGAATCTATCCTAAAATGCTTTTTGCGGTATTATGTTTAGCAATGTGATGCTTCTTAAATGATTACATACTTTAGTAACAATAAGCATCATTTATAAACATGGTGTGTAAGGAAAATGCAAACTTCATTTAAGTTGAAGTAGTTGACTTATACGTTTTACAAAAAATATGCCCCATAACAACATTCCTTCTCCGTATTAGGAATTAACTAGTACATCTTTCAATTCCGGCTTTCGCTTTTTGGTCCAGGGAATCTTTATATTCATGATCTTTCATACTAATACATTTATTGAAAAATTCGATGGCTTTCGTTTTTTGTCCATCTGCCTCATATATCAACCCAATCTGTAAAGCTGCCCGCGCTGCAAAATACTCCGTACGGCCTTTGCCCAGATCCATGGCCAATAAATACATTTGTAATGCTTCATTGCTTCGGCCCAAGTCATCATAGATACGGCCAACTCTATAAGCAAATTCTAATTTATCTTCCGGTCTGCTGAAATCAAGGGCACTTTTCCCGGCTAATAATTTCAAGGCTTCTTTATGATAACCTCCATCGCTTAAGATGCGCGCTTTTAATAAAGTCATATTAGGCCAAATACCGGATTTAGCATCCTTATTTGCCTGTTTGTCCGCGTCAGTCATGGTGTTTCCGTGATTGAGCACAAGCAGGCGGGTATTATTTGCCGTCGTCATATTACCCATTAAATAGTAACACCAACTCAATTTTTCATAGCAATCTTTTACATAAAATTTCCCTTTGAATTCATCCAGAAATTGTTGAAATGAGGTGGCTGCTTCCTGTGATTTCAATTGATGCAGTTGGATATAGCCCATTTCAAAATCCCATATTGGTGTTTTTAAATAGGCTGAAGACGGGTTCCTGTTTTTTATCACACTTTCTGCATAATCCGTTTTCTTAGCATTTATGGCAAGATTCGCGGCCATATATGCCAGTAGATGATTATTTATTAAATCAAGGTTTCTTTGATTTATATAAGTAAAGACTTTATCCTGTTCATTTTGGATATAAAATAAGATATAGCAATAATAAAAACTGGCTTCATTGAAGAAAAGGTTTGCTAATGAATCACGGCTATTTAAAAAATTATTCATAAGCTTCATGCCTTCCTGGATATTACCCTTAATGCCAAATAAACTTGCCAGCCATTTATAGCCATCGGGAATCGTGCCCGCGACCACCAGCATAGGTGCATACACCATATTATTGGGAGTAAATGAAGGGAATTTTTTTCTATTATCTTTTATCAGGCCAAATGCTTTTCTGAAATCCCAGCCAGCTGACCAGGTTTTGGAAAATTTAATTTCTACAGATGCTTTTTGCATATACACAATGGCCCGGCTGTATAAAAAAAATGGGGAATTTTCAGGGCCTTTTTCCAGGCGGCTGAGGCGTTCGGAGAACTTTGGCATCCTGGTTTCATATTCCGCAGGATCTTCATTAAAAAATAAGGTAAAGAAATCTACATAACTTTCTAATAAATCAGGGATGAGGTTTTCCGGATTTTGTTGCCTTTCCCGGTTGAGGAGTGCCATACCGGCATCTAATCTCAGGCTGGTTATTTCCTTATAAGCTTGTTGGCAGGTGGTATTAAAATCATATACGGGTTGTGCCGCAGTGTGAGAAAAGGTAAAGGATAAACATAGTAGCAGGAATATCGTAAATTGTACCTGGATTTTTTTAAATAAAAATTGATGACAGGCATGTATATATCCGATCAATGTCCTTGGAATCATTTTCATGGTTTTTCGAAAATAAAAAAAGGATGCATTTCGGCATCCCTTTTTCATTTAATTGCAATGCATTTAACAAAAATTATTTTACTTCAGTATCCGTATTTAATTCATCATCAACTAAAATGCGTCCACAGTTTTCGCAGATAATCACTTTTTTTCGCTGACGAATTTCGCTTTGCTTTTGAGGTGGTATAGCATTATAACAACCTCCACAGGCATCTCTTTCCACAGGTACTACGGCGAGGCCATTTCGGTAGCTGTTGCGAATGCGGTCATAGGAGAAAAGCAACCGATCATCTGTGGCTGCACGGGCCGTTTCACTTAATTTTTTATATTGGGTTTCTTCTTTTTCTGTTTCCACAATAATTTTATCTAACTCGCTTTTCTTGCCGTTTAAAACAGTTTCTTTTGCTGTCAATAACTTTTTCGCATTTTCCAATTCCGTTACTTTTTCAACAAGCTCCATATTTACATCCTTGATATTCTTTTCAGCATGTAATATTTCCAGTTGTTGTAATTCAATTTCTTTATTGATGGCTTCAAATTCTCTGCTGTTTTTTACATTTTCATGTTGCTTTTCATATTTTGCAATCAGTGCAGTTGCTTCTTTGATGGTTTCTTTTCGCTGCTCAATGAATTCACTGATACCATTGATTTCTTCTTCAATCCTGGTTTTTCTGCTGTTTAATCCTTGCATTTCATCTTCCAGGTCATTGACTTCCATCGGCAATTCACCTTTGAGAATTTTGATTTTATCCAGTTTGCTGTCAATCTTTTGTAATTTAACCAGTGAAGCCAATTTTTCTTCTACTGAATATTCTTTTACGGCTGCCATAATATGTTTTTAAAATTTTCTGCCAGGACCCGTTTATATATCATAAAAAACCGGGTTTGTGCGCACTTTTGTTTTAAGGACGGCAAAGTTAGGGAATTTCTTCTGCAAAAATTCAAACAATAAGTCAATTGTAAATTGTTCGGTTTCCCAATGCCCTGCATCGGCAACCACTATTTTACCATCTGCATCAAAAAATTCATGGTATTTAATGTCTGATGTGAGGAAAAAATCAGCTCCGGCTGCGATGGCATCTTTTATTAAGAAACTTCCGGCGCCTCCACATAGAGCCACCTTATGGATGGATTTTTGCAAAAATTTTGTATGTTTAATCATGCGTAAACCCAATAGATCTTTGATTTTTTGAAGCAGATGTTGTTCATCCATTGGCTCGGGTAATAATCCCAGTATTCCTGCTCCCCATTGGTTGCTTGTGTTTTCCAGGCGGATCACTTCATACGCCACTTCCTCATATGGATGGCTTTTTTTCAAGGTGTCTATCATAGTTTGTTGCAACCATGAAGGAAAGATGATTTCAACTTTTGCCTCATCTACCTCTGCTCTTTTCCCAATTTCACCCAGAAAAGGCTTTGAATTTTCACCGGCTTTAAAAGTGCCTTTACCTTCTGCCGAAAAACTACATTCACTATAATCACTGATCAATCCACCTCCGGCAGCAAATAAAGCCTCCAGAATTTTTTCTTTATGTGAAAGAGGAACGTAGGTATATAATTTCTGCAAAAGGCCCGATTTCGGTGTCAGCACCCGAAGATCTTTTAGTTCTAATTTTTCTGCAATTTTTGCATTTACACCATCCAATTTATGATCCAGGTTTGTATGAATGGCATACAAGGAAATATCATTTTTGATAGCCAGGATAATGGCTCTTTCGACATAGTCATTCCCTGTGATTTTTTTTAAGGCATTAAAGAGAATAGGGTGATGGGCCACAATGAGATTGCAGCCCATTTCAATAGCTTCTGCAATCACCTCTTCCGTGGCATCGAGCGTACAGAGTATTCCTGTGCATGGAGTGTTTTTATTGCCGATAATCAAACCGGCATTATCGTATTTTTCCTGTAAATACAAGGGAGTTTCTTTTTCCAATAGTTGGATGACTTCAGCTATTTGCATACATGCAAGTTAAGAAACATAAACCTTGTACATACGACTATTTATTTATATTTAGCCAATGAAAGCGGGTAAATATATCTTATTGAATGAAAAATTTTATTTGTCGGAGTCACTGATGATATCACCATTTAACCGTTCTTTCAGGTATGGTGACGGATTCTTTGAAACCATGAAATTTGCAAAAGGTGAAATCGTTTTAGGCGACTTACATTTTGAAAGATTATTTTCTTCTCTTGAAAAGATGTATTTTAAAAAACCATCCTTTCTCCATAAGGACTTTTTAATCAGCCATATTCAAAAACTCATAGCTAAAAATAAACATTCCGGAAATGTGCGTATACGCATTACTCTGTTTCGTGGCAATGGAAGTTTATTTGATCCCGAGAATCTACTAGCAAATGTGCTTATTGAAACATCGCCATTGGAGCAGGATGCATGGCATAAAAAAGGGTTGGTGTGCGGCATCTATCAGGATGCCAAAAAAACGGCTGACCAGTTTTCTCCTATTAAGAGTAATAATTTCCTTCCCTATCTAATGGCGGCTTTTTGGGCAAAAAAAAATCACCTGGATGATGCCATTCTATTGAATAATTTTAATAGGATAGCAGATGCGACAATTGCAAATGTCTTTCTCTTAAAAGAAGGGAGGGTAGTGACCCCGTCTTTGGCAGAAGGTTGTATAGCGGGGGTAATGCGAAAATATTTTTTGGGAAAAATGCATGAATGCGGCATACCTGTCGAGGAAACTGCTATTGAGCCTTCAGACCTTGAGCTGGCAACGGAAGTGTTTCTTACCAATAGTATTTTTCATGTAAGATGGGTGAAGCAAATTGGAAAGAATCATTTTAAAAATGCATTTTCACATCAACTCTGGAAAGATTTCAACCCCATATCATAAATGCATCATTCTTATGAAATGAAAAGATTGTCCGCATTCATTGGCGGTTGCTGAATTTCCGGGTGAAGATGCTGATAGGTTTTCATTAATTTTTCTACTGCTTTTTTACCCTCAGCACCCACATTTTTGGAGAAATGATTTACATAAAGTTCTATATGTTTCCGCATCACTATTTCGTCCATCTCCTGAGCATGTGTAGTTACAAAATCAGATAGGTTTGTTGCATGATGAAGGTATGCATAATGAATACTGTCAAGAATGAGCTTGTTCAATTCCATTTTTACATTTAGCGGTAAGCTGCGACGGACAACAATTCCACCCAGAGGTATCGGTAATCCGGTTTTTTCATCCCAGGATTCACCAAGATCCCTTAATTTGATTAATCCTCTATCCGCATAGGTAAAACGGTTTTCATGAATGATCACACCCGCATCAACAGATACATCCAGTACCATTTCTTCAATGAGATTGAAAGGGACGAAAACTTTATTTTTAACTAAGGGAAAGAGATATGAAAACAATAAATGAGCTGTTGTATTTTCTCCGGGAATGGCAATTTTTTTATGATGTATTTCTTCAATCGGAAAAAACTGGCTGGCAACAAGTAAGGGGCCTGCTCCTTTGCCCAAAGCCCCACCGCTATTGAGTAAAATATAATTTTGCCAAATGAGCGGCAAAACCCCATAACTGATTTTACATATATCCGGGATGTTTTGTATTGCCTGCTCATTCAATGTTTGCACATCTTCCAATAGGGTATTGAATTCAAAATCCAGGGTATCTATCTTGTGATTCACCAATGCATCAAAAATAAAGGTATCATTTGGGCATGGAGAAAAATGAAGTGAAAGTTTCATGTATGGTGCTTACAATTTTAATACAATTATGAATCCATTAATTTTTCCAGGTATTTTATTAATGTATCATTTAATTGATGAATGGCATCTTTCATTTGCCACTTATTTTTATCCCGCTCACCAACGCTATTGCTGATCGTACGCAATTGCATGAATGGGATTGATTTCTTCAGACATATATAATGTAAAGCAGCTCCTTCCATAGATTCCAGGAAAGGATCATATTTTCTAATCAATTGATCTTTCCTTTCTATTCGAGTGGTCATTTCATTAACGGTAAGCGCTTTTACTTCCTGTAAATGGAGTAAATTATACTTTCCGATCCATGGATTTATAAGCATTTTATCTATATAAGGGAAATCATTTCTTTGTAAAAAACCCATATCAAATAAATCCATCCAAAGGCCATTTTCTTCCACACCCACATCGGCAAAAATTTCCTGGCTTACAACATAAGTTTGATGATTCTTGTCAGGCATAAAAAAAGAACCCGCTATGCCTGCCTGGATGATCAAATCAGGATTTTGATGCTCTATGGCTTCAGCTATGGAAAACATTGTGGCTGGAATCCCTATACCGGAAATATGAAACTTTATTTGATTTTCCCATGGGTGATGTGCTGTGATTGTATGAAAAGCTTCCTGCCATTCAGTACCGGTTGCTGCAGTGATCAGTACATTCATTTGTACAAAGGTCGGTTTATTTTCAACAAGGTGGTCACCAAAATTTAGACTCTATTTCTTGTGTGCCAGGTACTTTTTTTAAGCCTGATAATATCTCTTAACTTTGCGACAATTATTGTTTTTATTTATGGTTTACCTGACGAGGTTAGAACATTTCAATGCTGCGCATAAGTTGTATAATCCACAATGGAGCCACGAACAAAATGAAGCTGTTTTTGGAGCCTGTGCCAATGAAAACTGGCATGGCCATAACTTTGATTTATATGTTACGGTGAAAGGAGAAGTTGAAGAAGCTACGGGTTTTTTGATAGATGTAAAGAAATTAAAAGCCTTGATCCTGCAATATGTCATAGAGCCTTTGGATCATAAAAACTTAAACCAGGATGTGCCTTTTTTAAAAAATAAAATGTGTAGTACAGAGAATTTAGCGATAGCCATTTGGGAACAATTGCAACCTCAGCTCCCGGATCATATTACATTGCATTGTGTTAAAATATATGAAACGCCAAGGATCTGCGTTGAATATTATGGAGAATAGGAATCCTCCATTAAAGGTTTTAAATAATTAACTTGCACGCATGGATGAAAAAGTAGCGGTTTTTCGTAAAGAGCATTTTAATGCAGCACACAGGCTGCACAACCCTCATTGGTCCGAAGAAAAAAACGGGCAGGTATTTGGTAAATGTAATAATCCTAATTATCATGGGCATAATTATGAGCTTATCGTCAAATTGGTTGGCTACCCGGATAAAGAAACAGGTTATTTGATGGATATGAAAAACCTGAGTACATTAATTAAAAAGGAAGTTTTAGAGAAGCTGGATCATAAAAATCTAAACCTTGATGTAAAAGAGTTTAAAAACCTTAATCCCACGGCAGAAAATATTGCAAAAGTTATTTATCAGATTTTAAGAGGCCATATTCAAGAGGATATTGCTCTGGCCATCAGGCTTTATGAAACGGAAAGGAATTTTGTAGAATACCCGGCATAATTTTTTAATTCATAATATGGGATATCAAAAACAGGAAATTTACGATGAATCTACTACCCTTAATTTACAGGGAAAATTCAGAGATGTAATAGCATTGCTAGGAGAAGACCCTCACCGAGAAGGTTTGTTGAAAACACCCGAAAGGATGGCAAAAGCGATGCAGTTCTGTACCCAGGGTTATCAAACCGATGCCATTGCAATTTTGAATTCTGCGAAATTTCATGAAGACATTAGTGAAATGGTTCTTGTAAAAGACATAGAACTTTACAGTATGTGTGAGCACCATATGTTGCCATTTTTCGGTAAGGCTCATATTGCCTATATCCCAAATGGCTGGATAACGGGTTTAAGTAAATTAGCCCGGGTTGTCGATGCATTTTCTCATCGTTTACAAGTTCAGGAAAGGCTTACAACGCAAATCCTGGATGCCATAAAAGAGTCGCTCAATCCACTGGGAGTGGCTGTTGTCATTGAAGCTAAACATTTATGTATGATGATGCGAGGAGTACAAAAACAAAATTCTTTGACCACCACTTCGGCATTTTATGGTGAATTTGAAAAACACACAACCCGCAGTGAATTTATGAAATTAGTAGGTACAAGGCTAAATTGACCATCCTATTTTCAACCTAAAAATCAGCCATTTATACGATTGACTTTTCATTTATAGTTTATCATCTTTGGTGAAAATTGTATCATGAAAAAGTTTTTGATTGCCCTGATGTTTTGTACCGGTTTCGGATGTCTCCATGTACATGCCCAGCTAATAAAAAAAATAAAAGATAAAATCAAGAATGCCACTACAGACCAGGTCGTGAATGATGCAGGTAATGCCACGAATACGACAGTCAACCAAACGGACAATAATTCTTTAAATAGTATTTCATCAAACGGAAAAGATACACCAACTATTCAGTCCTATCAGAATTATGATTTTGTACCCGGTGACACTATTTTATTTGCGGATGACTTCAGTGAGGATTTGGACGGGGAATTTCCTGCACATTGGACTTTGAGTGCGGGGCAGGCGGTGATTAATAAAGTAGGTGGAGTTCCTTCCTTTCTATTCACACAGGGAAATTATTGTCATGTGTATCCAAGAATGAAAACATCATCCTATCTGGGTAATACATTTACGATCGAATTTGATTATTTTGCCAATGATGGTTATGGACCCGGTATATCCTTCTCTTACAAGAGCACGGATGGTGATTATATGACTGAAGGTTATATAATATATAATACCAGTGGTGTTGTTTCTACATTTGATTTACCGGCTGATTTTAGTGCATCTTATCCAAATGAAGATGCCGCAACCTTTCGTAACAAATGGCATCACTGTGCGTTCATCTATAAGAATGGCCAGGGGAAATGTTATATAGATCAGTACCGGATCTTAGTAATACCTGATTTTAAAGTAGCGCCGGTTTCTTTTGGTTTTGCTGGTATGGGCGATCAAAATACACCTATAATCATTGCGAATGTTCGTGCAGCATCAGGAGGAAATATGAATTTGATAGGTAAAAAATTTACTGAATCTAAAATTGTTACACATGGAATTACTTTTGATGTAGATAAATCGGATATTAAACCTGAAAGTATGGGAACATTAAATATGATTGTTGGTGTCTTAAAGAGTAACCCAGATTTGAAATTTGAAATTGATGGACATACAGATAATACCGGGGAAGCTGCTCATAATCTAACCCTGTCTCAGCAGCGTGCTGATGCTGTGAAAACGCAATTGGTTAAAATGGGTATTGATGCTTCTCGCCTTACAACCAAAGGGTTTGGTGATACTAAGCCCATATCTGATAACGACTCCGCAGCAGGCAAAGCAAATAACAGGAGGGTTGAATTTGTACGTTTATAAACTAAAAGAGGTTACAGGTATATTTTTCTTCCTAAAAAATAACTTTAGGGCAATTCAATTGGTAAGAGGGAAATTTGTGAAAATGCGCACATGAAGATCAATACATATTTCATGTGCGCATTTTTATTATTTAATGTAAATGTCGTTTAATAAAGGACATCTAACTCTTATAAAAAAGAGGGATGCTTGAGAGACTTCTGAAAAAACGGAGCTTATCGTTACGGAGCTTTTCTTAACCTCAACAGTTTTGTTTCATGAGATAAAACAAGTGCATGAAATGTAGATTTTTCTGCTAAATCTTTATACTGCCAAATATCTCTGGCAACAAAATTTCCTTCAAGCCCTAAATCTTTGAAATTCAAATCGGCTTCTTGCGATTCATTACTCTTGTTTAAAATAGCTATTGCGTAGTCACCATTAGCCAGCGGTTTCACAAAGACATTCCATGTTTTTGTGTTTATTTTTCTGCTGCCTTGCAGTCCTAATACATCTTGGTCAATGGCTATGGCTTCAGGGTTTAATAAAATCCGTTTTGTATCGTCACTCATATTACGCACATCATGGGTCGCAATTAATGGAGAAGCCATAATACACCATAAACTCATAGCGCTTTGATATTCGATTGCAGAACATCCTTTTCCTCCAAGATCACCGGATGGGCCTTTATTCCCATCCAGGCCTACAATCAGCATATCCGGATCATTCCAATGACCAGGGCTCGAATAACGATCCAGGTCTGCATTAATTTCCATGTTATACATCAGGCTTTTCCAGGAATCGCGAATGTCATCTGTTGTTCTCCACAATTGCCCTCCGGCTTCAGCGGCCCAAAACCACGGTTGCCTGCCACCCCATTCACAAATGCTAAAAACAATATCCCGCCCACTTTTCCTTAATGCATCTGCCATTTTTTTATACCTGATTTTGGCTGTAAAAGAATCTTCAGGGGCATGGCAATAATCATATTTTAAATAATCCACACCCCATGAAGCAAAAGTTTTTGCATCCTGATCTTCAAAGCCCAAACTTGCTGTATAACCGGCACAGGTGAGTTGCGCCGCATCTGAATAGATGCCTAGTAAAATCCCTTTTGCATGTAAATAATCTGCCAACGCTTTAATGCCTGAAGGAAATTTTTCAGGGTCCGGGATCATATTATTTTTATTATCACGTCCACCCTGCCAGCCATCATCTATCATAATATGGTTATACCCGGCTTTTACCATACCGCTATGAACCATTGCATCGGCCATTTCATGAATCATTTTTTCATTGATATTTGTGCCAAAAAAATTCCATGTCATCCATCCCATAGGTGGGGTGGGAGCAAGTTTGGCTTTATAGTTATTCGTTTCCTGAGCTGATCCTGAAAAAAACTGGAAACAAGTGATCCATAAAATCAGTAATCGAAATTTATTATTCATGCCAGATTTTTTTAAAATATTTAATCAACTACAATTTCATCTGCAAATAACCAGGCAGATTTCCCTTCACCCGGATGGCCTTTAGGGCAGGTACCAATATTCTTCGCCATCACACGGATATACCTGGCTTTTTGCGCAGGAAATCGGGCGGTAAAATCTTTGCGAAGTGGACGCTGATCCTCAGGGGAGATAGTATTTTTTTCCCAACCTATTTGTGTATAATGAATACCATCCTCAGATATTTCATACGTCACAAATTGAGGCAAAAAAATCCAGTCGTTATATTTTTGTAAGCAACCCAGTGTTATTTGTTGAATGGTGGCTGTATCACCTAAATCAATGGTAGCTACTAAATCGTTTCCATCAAATCCGTGCCAGTATTTTCCTACCACAAATGATCCCCGGATTCCATCGGTAAGGGTATTAGGGCCATCTGCTATATAATATTTGCTCACCGGGTTAGCATAAGTTACATTTTTGCCAACGGCTAAATCTATTACAAATCTTTGTTCTGCCGCTTTTGTCCCCATAACCTGATCATTAATTACCGTTACCGCTTTAATGGTTACAGATGAATCTATTGAAATTGGGTTTGTATAATGCGTACTTTCAATACCCGGGTCCGAAAGATCTGTAGAATAAAAAATGGATGCCCCCGGGATATCTGAAGAAAGTTGTACAAATAACTTTCCGTTTTGAGAAAATGGTTTGATGGAGACTGTGTAATTTCCCGGGGAAAAATTGAAGCCTTTTTCTCCAAACATTTTAAACTGTGGTTGTAAGCGCTGATAAAAATCATTAAAATCTTTATTCTTCTCAGGAGACCATAAAACTTCTGATAATGCCAGCATACGAGGTAATACCATGTATTCCACTTGCTGCACAGTAGGAATAAATTCAGTCCATAAATTAGCCTGGGCGCCTAAAACATATTTTGCATATTCAGGCCCTAATTCTTTAGGTATGGGGGAATATTGATAAACCATTTTAAGGGTATTAAATCCGCCTATTGCCGTAGGTTCACCTTCGGGTCCTGCCTGGTAGTGATCGAAATATAAAGGTTTGCCCGGTGTCATCACGACATCATGTTTCATTTTTGCGGCCTGTATGCCACCACTTTCACCTCTCCAGCTCATGACGGTAGCTTCAGGGGCCAGGCCTCCTTCCAGTATTTCGTCCCAGCCAACTAATTTCCTGTGATGTGCTATTAAAAACTTCTCAATTCTTTGAATTAAATAACTCTGTAATTGATCTTCTTTTGTAAAACCCATTTTTTTCATAAATGCCTGGCAACGCGGATCATTTTTCCATGGCGTTTTATCCACTTCATCACCACCGATATGAATATATTTAGAAGGAAATAATTGCATGACCTCTGATAATACATTTTCCAAAAATGTATAAACACTATCATTTGATGGGCACATACTGGATTGAATGTTGGCTGGATATATACCGCCTGTAATAGTTAATTGAGGTTGTTGTGTGCAGGATAACCAAGGGTACGCTGAAATAGCAGCAGCCGAATGGCCGGGCATTTCAATTTCAGGTACAATGGTAATATTTCTATCGGCGGCATATGCAACAATATCTCTTATTTGTTGTTGTGTATAATATCCACCATAAGAAGTGGCTTCTCCGGGTTGAGTTGGCTGGCAGGCATCCCAGGGAATACCTGTTCTGTCTGCTCTCCAAGAGCCAATGGAAGTAAGCTTTGGATATTTCTTAATTTCTATTCTCCATCCCTGATCGTCCGTCAAGTGCCAGTGAAAGGTATTAAATTTATAAGCCGCCATCAGGTCTATATATTCTTTCACCATTTCTACGGAAAAAAAATGCCTACAAACGTCAAGGTGCATACCACGCCATTTAAATTGCGGGTAATCCTTGATGTCCATACAGGGAATCCTCAAAGCAGCATTGGTACGAATTGGTGGAAGGGTTTGAAAAAGGGTTTGCATGCCATATACAATACCGGCTTTTGTATTGGCAGTGATATTAATTTGCTCAGGCGAAACACGGAGGAGATAACCTTCATCACCAATCTCTGCAGTCTTTTTTATTTCAAGTTTTATGACGTGATTGTTTGAATTGGTATTGATTGGTAATGATTCACCCGAAATTTGCTGAATATAGGAATTGAAAAAATTAGCGGCATGAGATAGATCTATATTTTTCTTATCAAATTCTAAAGAGGAATTTTTATCTATTGTAAAATATCCATCTGTAGTTGAAAGACTTACCGGAACGGGGATTATTCGAACCGGCTCTTGTGCAGATAATAAATGAGATACTCCAAGGAAAATAAAAAGTATAAAATAACGGGTCATGCTAATTAAATTAATGATTGAGAAAAATTGCAAAGAAGATTTTAGGCACTTCAGATAAAATAATGAATATCCTTTCAAAAATATTCAATATTTAATGAAGTTCCTGCAATTTCTTATTTTGCAAAAAATATCTATATGAATCAACACGCATACATATTTCCTGGACAGGCTTCCCAATTTCCGGGTATGGGTAAAAACCTTTATGATAGCCATGATAAAGCGAAAGCTTTATTTGAGCAGGCAAATGAGTTACTTGGTTTTCGAATCACGGATATCATGTTTGCCGGTACGGAAGAAGAGCTAAAACAAACGGATGTTACACAACCTGCAGTTTTTTTACACTCCATTGCAGCCTGGAATTCTATAGAGAACCCGCATCCAGCCATGGTTGCAGGCCATTCGCTCGGAGAGTTTTCGGCTTTAGTCGCCAACGGCTGTCTCACTTTTGAAGATGCTTTAAAATTAGTGAGCCTGCGTGCTAGCGCAATGCAAAAGGCTTGCGAACAGAATCCTTCTACGATGGCGGCTGTGTTGGCATTAGATGAAAAAAAGGTTGAAGAAATTTGTTTAGCAATCCAAAATGAAACAGGAGAAATTGTGGTCCCTGCCAATTATAATTGTCCCGGGCAGCTTGTGATCAGCGGATCTTTAAAAGGGATTGAAATTGCCTGTGAGAAGATGAAAGCAGCGGGAGCCAAAAGAGCTTTGATCCTGCAGGTGGGTGGTGGTTTTCATTCGCCTTGTATGGCACCTGCCCAGGTAGAACTTTCTAAGGCTATTCATGAGACCCATTTCAAAACACCGCTTTGTCCAATCTATCAAAACGTCAATGCTTTACCTGTAACCGACCCCTCCATCATAAGGCAAAATCTGGAAAACCAATTAACTGCTGCAGTTCGCTGGTCACAAACAATCTCCAATATGATTCAGGATGGCGCGGATCATTTCACAGAAGTAGGACCCGGAAAAGTGTTACAGGGCTTAGTAAATAAAATTGATAAGACCGTAATGACGGACGGTGTGCAGGGTTAAATTAGGGGATCAATTTTTTTCCAAACAAAATATTCCATGTAGTTCATTGAAGTGATTTATGGCTGAATTAAATTTTAAACTTTTTTTTTAATATTGATGGTAATCTTGGATTATTTAGAAATATTTGCGCGGCTTTCCATTCAAAAACCATTCAAATAACAAACTCAACAATTTTTATGAAAAGAATTTTGCTATTCACAGCAATCATTAGTGGCGCTTTTTTTTCTGCAAAAGCACAAAATAAATCATCACTATGGCGGCCAGTAAGCGAATCTGCGCTTACACAGTCCGGTAAAAATGTTTTTGCCAAAAATTATCAACCTGAAGCATACCTGGCTTATGCTTTAGATGAAAGTACCATGGCGTCAATGCTACGTCAGGCACCTTCGAATAAAACTACAAGCCCATCGAAATCAGGTTTTATCATTACGATTCCTGTTTCAGATGGTTCCCTGGAATCATTTCGTGTAGTAGAGGCATCCGTGATGTCCCCGGAATTACAAGCCAAATATCCGGATATCCGCGCCTATAGCGGACAGGGAATCACGCATCCCGGATCTGTTATACGTTTTGATATGACCCCATTAGGATTTCATGCTATGGTAATTTCACCAGATCGTAAAACGATTTACATCAATCCTGTTGACCGGGATAATAAATATTATATTGTATTTGACCGGGATCATTTATCCAAAGAAAAATCGGTATTTGATTGCAGTATGGAAGCAGCCATAAATCAACCATTCCAGGGAAATGCAGTTACAAATAAAAATGCTGATGACAGCAAATTGCGTACTTACAGGTTGGCACTTTGCGTTACAGGTGAGTTTTCTGTAGCTTCATTAAATGGTGCAGGTGGAACGGATGCACAGAAAAAAGCCATTGTATTAGCCGATCTGACAACAGACCTCGTAAGGGCAAATGGAATTTATGAAACAGATTTTGGGATTACCATGCAGTTTGTAACCAATGAAACTGATTTGATTTATTTAGACCCATCCACTGACCCATGGACAGGTGTCAATTCATGGAACAACAAAACACAGCAAACATGTGATAATGTGATTGGAAATGCCAATTATGATATTGGACATTTAATAGCACATGTAAATTCATCGAATTCTAATAATGGGAATGCAGGTTGTATTGCATGTGTTTGTAAAACAGGTAGTAAGGGTAGTGGTTTTAGTGCACATACTGATGTAACCGGAGATCCACTTGTAGTCGATTATTGGACACATGAAATGGGACATCAATACGGAGCAAATCATACTTTTGATTTTAATTATGAAGGTACAATTGCCCAGGTGGAGCCGGGTAGTGGTTCTACTATTATGGGTTATGCAGGAATTACCGGAGCAACTGATTTGCAACCACACAGCGACCCTTATTTCAATGCAATCAGTATTCAGCAAATCACAGATTATACAAAGTCTGGCGTAGGCGCATGTGGGGTAGTAACCAATACGGGAGATGCTACACCGACTGCTAATGCAGGTGCAAACTATACAATTCCTAAAAGCACACCATTTGCACTAACAGGCTCCGGCTCAGATGCGGATGGAGGCGATGTATTGAGTTATTGCTGGGAACAAATTGATAAATTTGTTCAGGGATCTTCTAATAAATATCCCAATTCTACAGTTACAAATGGCCCGGTATTCCGTTCCTATAATCCCACCACATCCACTGTGAGAACTTTCCCTGCTTTGTCTTCTATCCTGAATGGTACCAATACCAATAAGTGGGAGGTTTTACCTTCTGTGAACAGGACTTTGAATTTCCGTTTTACAGTTAGAGATAACCATGCCGGCGCTGGCAATAATAATAGTGATGATGCAATAGTTACCGTTACGAATACTTCAGGACCCTTTGTAGTTACTCAGCCAAATACGAATGTTTCATGGGCAGGAAATTCTAATCAGACTATTACCTGGGATGTTGCCAATACAAATACAGGGGCAGTTAGTTGCAGTAATGTAAAAATATCGCTTAGTACAGATGGAGGACTTACTTTCCCAACAGTGTTGGCATCAAGTACACCTAATGATGGTTCTCAAAGTGTAACGATCCCGAATACGGCTTCTTCCAATTGCCGTATCAAAGTTGAAGCTGTGGGAAATATTTTCTTCGATATTTCAAATACCAACTTTACTATTACGAATAATGGCGCACAGTGCCCGGGTATTTATGATGTGACCGTACATAAAAATTTTAATACTTCAGTAGCTATACCTTTTGACACAGATATTGATGGTACCATTCAAACCGGGACTGATAAAGACATGTATTCTTTCAATATTACGAATGGAGGCACCATTAATATTACGTTAGACAACCTGGCAGCTGACTTTGATCTACTTTTATATAACAGTTCAAAAACGATTATTGCAAGATCCAGGAATCGAGGTACACTGGCAGAAGGGATCAATACATCTGTTACTCCTGGAAATTACTATGTAAAAGTAAATCCTTATAATGGAGCCAGTAGCTCACAATGTTATACTTTAAATGTAGGACTGGGTAGCGCTTCAAAATTTGTACAAACAAATGCTGAAGTATCTATGGACATGAAAGCTTATCCAAACCCGGTTCATGATATCATTACGTTACATATCCCGAAATTTGCTCCATCTGATATGCTTACCATTTATGATATCAACGGTAAAATAATGGTTTCACAGAAAATCACTCAAAGCAATACGATCATCAATGTACAACGTTTTAATAAAGGCATGTACTTTGTAAAAATTACAGAAGCAGACGGTGATGAATCCTATAATTCGAAGTTTATTAAAGAGTAATATTTTTAGAAAATAAAAAAAGAAGCTGGCTTTGAGTCAGCTTCTTTTTTTGTGGTCTATTCAGTAAACAGGAGTTAAGGTTTTTAGTCTCCGCGAAAATTTTATACGTATTTTTAGCCGAATAAAATAAGGTTGTGCCAGATATCATTGAATTATTGCCGGATAATATAGCTAATCAAATTGCTGCCGGAGAAGTTATCCAGCGGCCGGCAAGTGCCGTGAAAGAATTATTGGAAAATGCGGTGGATGCAGATGCCACACATATTCAACTCATTGTTGCAGATGCAGGGAAATCTCTTGTGCAGGTCATTGATAATGGTAAAGGAATGAGTGAAACGGATGCCCGGCTTAGTTTTGAGCGGCACGCTACAAGCAAGATTAAGAATATTGATGACCTGTTTCATATTCGAACTATGGGTTTTCGTGGGGAAGCGCTTGCATCCATTGCTGCCGTGGCACAGGTGGAATTGAAAACAAAAAGGGGAGAAGATAAGTTGGGTGTATTGTTACATATTGAAAACAGCGTGGTTACCAGGCAAGAACCTTGTGCAGCTCCGGATGGCACTAATATCAGCATGAAAAATTTATTTTTTAATGTGCCGGCCAGACGAAATTTTTTGAAAAGTAATGCTGCGGAAATGCGCCATATCATAGAAGAATTTATACGAGTGGCTATGGCATTTCCTAAAATATTTTTTTCACTTGTACAGAATGGCCAGGAAGTTTTTCATTTAGACCCCGGATCGCATAAACAACGCATAATACAACTGCTTGGTAATCACTATTCTTCTAAACTGGTAACGGTAAAAGAAGAAACGGATTATATGAATATTTATGGCTTTGCCGGAAAGCCTGATTCTGCAAAGAAGACACGTGGCGATCAATATCTTTTTGTCAACAACCGCTTTATTAAAAGTCCTTACCTGAATCATGCCGTCATGAGTGCATACCAGGATATGATTTCCAAAGATAGCTTCCCATTATACGTTTTATATATTGATCTTGATCCTTCCATTGTAGATATCAATGTGCATCCTACAAAACAGGAAATTAAATTTGAGGATGAAAAAATAATGTATGCTTTTGTTCAAGCTGCCATCAAACATGCACTGGCTCAATTCAGCATTTCTCCTTCACTGGATTTTTCTTTGAATGCAGATATTCAACAACTGGATGCAGTCAATAAACCCTTTAATATTGAAAAACAACAACAAGCAGCTTCTTCAGGTATATACCAGGATTTTACTAAAAAAAACCAGGCACATTTCATTCCTCCGGACAATAACTTAAAAAACTGGAAGGACTTCTATATTCCTGCAACTTCACCACAAACACCTCAACAAATATTACCCTTGCAGCAGGAAGGGAAAAAAATTTTAACAGAAATTCCTTTCATACAGTTACACCAGGCGTATATACTGGCTGTTAGGGAAAATGGATTTATCCTGGTGAATCAGCAACTGGCTCATGAAAGAATCCTTTATGAAAAATTTACTTCTTTTTCAAAAGAAAAAAAAGCTGCAATACAACAAAGTTTGTTTCCGCAAACCATACATCTTACCCCGGATGATGCGCTTTTACTGGAGACCCTATTACCCGACCTCCAGGAATTGGGATACCAGATAGAACAATTCGGAAAGCATGCTTACCTCATCCAGGGGACACCTGCCGATATTCCTGTAAATAATGATAAAAACATTTTAGAAATCTTATTGGATCAATTTAAACATGCTCAGGCTTCTGTAGAATTAAATGCCAGGGAAAAACTCATCCGAAGCCTCGCCCGCCAACATGCTGTCAAAACCGGAGATACTCTTACCCAAAAAGAAATGCTGGTTTTGATTCAATCTTTATTTGAATGTGATACCCCGGGTTTTACACCCTCCGGCACTCCGGTATTCCTTGAATTTCGCAAAGATTATATAGATAAAATGTTTGAAAAAAAGTCTTGATTTTTGGGGTTATAAAAAAGCAACTTTTTTTTGAAAAGACACGCAAAATTTAAATGCAAATAAAGATGAAAGATTCATAATTTCATTTTAAATTGCTTTATAAACTAAATTTTTATGAGAAAACTAATACAATTACTTTGTATAAGTGCAATACTTTATACAAACTCCTACGCACAACAAACTATTTCAGGAAAAGTAACGGATGCTTCCACCGGTACGGCGATGGAAGGCGTTTCAATTCAAAATACAGTGAGTGGGGTAGGCATCACAACGAATAAAGAAGGTGCCTTTAGTATCTCTGCAAATTCAACAGATAAACTGTGGATCAGTTTTATTGGTTATTCCCCACAAGCCGTTTATGCAAATGGCCTTACTTCATTGAATATTCAACTTGTACCATCGATACAGGAACTTGGGCAGGTGGTTATGGTAGGAACCAGGAGGCCCGGCAGAATCAATACACAAACACCAGTACCAATTGATGTAATAAATATTAATCAGGCATCATTGCCTACCGCCAGGATGGACTTAACTTCAATTTTAAACTATGCAGCTCCATCATTTAATTATAATAAACAAAGCGGAAGTGATGGAGCTGATCATGCTGATCTCGCCTCATTAAGAGGCCTGGGAACTGATCAGACGCTTGTATTGATTAATGGAAAAAGAAGGTATCAAACCGCCTTTGTGGCCGTTTTTGGGACAAGAGGCAGAGGAAATTCTGGAACAGATTTAAATGCGATTCCCGTTTCGTCAATTGACCGAATTGAAATTTTACGCGATGGAGCATCTGCACAATACGGATCTGATGCCATTGCCGGTGTAATCAATATTATTTTAAAAAAGTCCACTGGTAAATTAACCGGGGATATTGGTTATTCAGGATATTATGATACCCGTTTTAATACTTGGGATGTTAAGCAAACTGGCCAATATCCTTACCAGGGGAAAGTGGATGGAAATGCCGGAACCATAGGATTGAATTATGGTTTTAAGGTCGGTAAAAGAAATGGGTTTATTAATTTAAGTGCAGATTTGCTGGCAAACCAAAAAACTTTCAGACAAGTATTGAATAATAAAATTACTCCGAATATAGAATATTCATTACCTATCAATTATGTTCGTCGCGCTTTTGGAGATGGATCCCTGCAGGAAGGCGGCGGCATGCTGAATATGGAATTGCCATTAAATGAAAAAAGAACAACTACTTTTTATGCATTTGGAGGATATAATTATAAGTTTTCTGATGCGTATGCATTTACCAGAAATTTTTCTACTGATCCGGATGACAATGGTTGGAAAAGAACTCCAACAGATGCTAATGGAAATTTGATTTTTGTTCCCGGGATTACTATGTTGGCTGATGATGGTACTTATTACTTTAATCCACATATTCAAACACATGTTTCAGATATGTCTTTAGCCGCAGGAATAAGAGGAAAAACTGTAGGGGGATGGAACTGGGATTTTAGTAACGTAATTGGGAGAAATGATTTTCATTTTTATGGGGATAAGACATTTAATGCATCTCTCGGGCCGAATCAAAATCACTTTGATGATGGCGGATTCAACTTCTTACAAAATACAGCCAACTTGAATTTTAGTAAGGAAATACCGCACGTTGCATCAGGTTTCAACTTTGCTGCAGGTGCTGAATTCCGGTTTGAACAATATCAATTATATGCCGGTGAAGAAGCCTCATATAAAAATTATGATCCTGCGAAAGCATCTGGTTCCCAAGGATTTCCCGGATATCAACCATCTGATGCTGTGAAAGCAAACAGAAACAATTTTGCCGGATATGTTGATATGGAATTAGATGCCAGTAAAAGGTTGTTAATAGGGGCTGCAATCCGAGCTGAAAATTATAGTGATTTTGGTTTTACAAGCAACTACAAAATCTCATCCAGATATAAACTCACCGACTTCATTAATTTACGAGGTTCATTTACCACAGGCTTCAGAGCGCCTTCAATGCAACAAATTAATTTCAGTTCTACATTCACAACGGTTCAAGGTCAACAACTTTATGAGGTTAAAATTGCTCCTAATTATAGCCCGATTACTAAAGCCGCCGGTATTCCGGACCTGGTTCAGGAAAAATCACTAACGGGGAGTATAGGTATAGCTATTACACCAATGCCTGGCTTCAATATTACTATTGATGGATATATTGTAAATATTAAGAACAGGGTCGTATTAAGTGGTCAGTTTGATGCATCTGATGCAACCCTAGATCCGGCACTCATTGCGGCTATGCAGCAATTAAATGTGAGTTATGCTCAATTTTTTGCCAATGCAGTTAATACAACTAATAAAGGAATAGATTTTGTCGCTGACTATAATACACATTGGGGAAAACAATCATTTAGGGGATTACTAACAGCTAATTTTCAAAATATGAATATTGATAAAATTAATGTGCCTGCCAAACTAAATGATACCAAAGACCATCAGGAGACTTTTTACAGTGACCGGGAACAGGCATTTCTGTTAGCTTCTGCTCCGGAGACAAAAGCTGCTTTGAGCTTGGAATATACTGTCAATAAATTTTCTATTGGCAGCAGGTTTACTTATTTTGGTTCTGTAACTTTATTAGGATATGGGGAAGATGGCTTAGGGATTGATCCTATGGTTCCTACAGATAACAATCCCAACAAATATGTTCCGGATGTATATCCCTATCATGAGAAAGTAATTATTGATCTTTTTAGTAGTTATCAATTCAATAAATCCTTCACCTTGTATTTTGGCGCGGATAATATTTTTAATATTCATCCAAGCCTGGGTGCAGTAGCCAATGCAAAATACTGGGCATTTAATAATGAAACCGGTGGCCCCTGGGATTCTGTGCAAATGGGTGGCAATGGTACGCGTCTATTTGTAAGACTTGCATTCAATTTTTAATTTGTGAATTCTACATTTGTGGTTAATAAACCATTAACCACAAATGTTTTATGTGTTATTACAATGCCATTAAAATTAAGGCGAATGAAATTATTCAATTAAAGAACCTTGGTCAAAAGGTATTGCAAACAGATTTATTCTGTCCTGTGCAAAGCGGCTTTGATTACCCGCAATGGCCCGTAATCGTTGCTGCCGGAAATCTTTCCTGGGAAATCAAAATGATGGAATGGGGGTTTATTCCTCCCTATCTGAAGAATCGTGCTGAGGTAAAGAAAATGCGTGATGGCTATAAAATGGATAATGGAAAATTCAAACCGCCACTCATTATTCTCAATGCCATTGGTGAAGAAATTCTTCAGGTGAAAAAAATGTTTCGGCAGGCAGCATTAATGAGAAGATGCCTTGTATTATCATCCGGGTTTTATGAATGGAGGCATGTTTATCCTTTAGGAAAAAAAGGATTACCGCTAAAGACTTCACTTAAATATCCGTATCACATTAAAATAAAAGACACATCCTGTTTTTTTATGGCGGGTATCTGGCAAAGCTGGACAGATAAAGACTCTGGTGAAATGGTTGATTCTTTTGCCATAGTTACTACAGCAGCCAATTCAATTATGGAAAAAATACATAACAGTAAAAAGAGGATGCCGGTTATTTTGCCGGAGCCGCTTGCCGCAGAATGGATTAGTGATACTCTGGATGAAAATCGAATCAGAGAATTAGCCGTTTACCAGTTAGATAGTTCTATCATGGAAGCCTATACCGTTGCAAAAAATTTCCGTGAAGAAACGGATCCGATGAGACCATGCAATTATCCGGAGTTGCCGGAATTAGTTATATAGTTGTTGTTGCATTTCAATATTTTTTGGGAAATGTTTTTAACCTCATTACGTTTAATATTTTCCTGTCAATTCCCTTCGAAATATTTTTTCAATGAGATATTAAAGCTATACAACACGTAATCTTTATAAATTTTTAAAAGCCGTAATAGTAGCAAGCGGGTCTTTTGTATTAAAAATGCTACTTCCTGCGACAAGTGCATCCGCGCCGGCGGCAAGTATAGAAGGTGCATTTTCCAGGGTCACACCTCCATCTACTTCAATAATGACCGGGTAATTTTTCTCATCAATTATGCGGCGTAATTCCTTGACTTTTTCTAAAGTATGCGGGATAAACTTTTGACCTCCAAAGCCGGGGTTAACACTCATCATACAAACCATATCAATATCTCCCAATACATCTTGCAGCATAGATACCGGTGTGTGAGGATTAATAGCTACACTGGCTTTCATTCCCAGTTCTTTAATTTGTTGAATATTGCGATGAAGATTAGGGCATGCCTCCAGATGGATGGATAAAATATCTGCTCCGGCTTTTTGAAAAGCGGAAGCATAATCCCCCGGATCAAGAATCATTAAATGAACATCACAAATTTTCTTTGTGGCTCTTCGAATATGTTCAATAATAGGTATGCCAAAACTGATATTTGGCACAAAGCGGCCATCCATGACATCGAGATGACACCAATCAGCCGTACTTTCATCAATCATTTTACAAGTCTTTTCCAGGTGCAGGAAATCAGAAGCCAGGAATGATGGTGCGAGGATGGCCATATTTTTTTATTTGTGTAAAAATAAATCTTCGAATCAAAAAATATTCAATCGGCCTTTTAATCTTTTCCACCCATTCTTACCACAGCGGCTTTTACCTGAGGGTCTGAACGGTCAAGGCTATACGATTGTTGAAATTTTAATAAAGCGCTATCTTTCTGATTCATCAACTCATAGCAGCGGCCCATCCAGTAATAGGGGTCCGGGTCCATCGAATTGACCGTAGAAGCAAATTGGAAAACCGACAGAGCATTTCGATAATCTTTTTGATCAAAATATATTAAGCCCTTTTCTATATAAGCTTCCATATAGGTATAATTATTTGCAATACAACTGTTGAAGTATTGCAGTGCTTTGGCTTTGTTACCGGTACGGGCATAATATATACCGGTAATAAAATTGCAATGCGCATCATATTCCCGGCCTAATGACATCTCTGATAATCGTTGGCATATAATCAGGCTTTCATTATTCTTTTGCTCTGCATAAATATTGGCTAAAGACAATAAAGCGTCCGGAGAATTGTAAATTGAAATAGCCTTTTGATAACTTTTTATGGCCATTGCCGTATCCGGTATATCTTCAGCTAATTGACCATGGGTAAACCATAACCCATAATTCAAGCTATCCTTTCTTAAAAGAGTATCCACTTGTAAGATCGCCTCTTTTGGCTGGCCAATGCTATCCAATAACATGGCCAATTTTAATCTGAGACCCGTGCTGTCAGGCTTTGATAAAAGTAATCGTTGCAATTGGGAAACTTCCGGTGAAAATTTTTCTTTTACAATTTCTGATACGGTATCAGTTGGGTTATTTTTTTTGTCATTTTTGCAAGAAAAAAAAAGGACCGTCATGAATGAGAAGAACAAAAAACTTTTTTTCATGGAGCAAATGTAAATCAACAAGTGGAATATGACTTTATTCTGACAATTGATCCACATGGATATTTCTATTTTTGCAAAAAATTTAATAAAAACATCATTCAACTCAAAGTTTTTAAATCATGAAAAATAAAAGTGTTTTTTCTAATCTAAAAAGTAAAATGGCCCCGTGTGCTTTTTTTCTTGCTATGATGATGGGGCAGCATGCTGCTATAGCCCAATCTACCTCTGACAGCCTGAGGTATAATGATGAAAAACACTTTAGCAATGTACGACAATTAACTTTTGGAGGGGACAATGCAGAGGCCTACTGGAGTTATGATGATAAAAAGATCATCTTTCAGCATAAAAACCCTGCTGAAGGTATCGAATGCGATCATATGTTTGTTGGTAATGTGCCTGCACCTGGCCAGCCTTTTACGTATAATATGGTGAGTAATGGTCTGGGCCGTACTACTTGTGGCTATTTTACAAAAGATGGTAAACATATCATATATGCATCCACTTATTTAGGCGGCGATAGTTGCCCGCCGGTACCGGACAGAAATAAATATGGTAATAAATATATATGGCCTGTTTATGAGTCCTATGACATTTTTATGGCTGATGTAGATGGGAAACCA
>Ga0208826_1000166_pt1 | contig 74935 bp, 53 predicted proteins | sample AD_UKC115_MetaG_FD_184451 | JGI IMG/M metagenome (GOLD analysis project Ga0208826, IMG submission 184451) | Active sludge microbial communities of municipal wastewater-treating anaerobic digesters from Hong Kong - AD_UKC115_MetaG (SPAdes)... | ecosystem: Engineered > Bioreactor > Anaerobic >... | reverse complement strand
CTTGTTTGGAATTTAAGTTTTTTCACTTCAATTTATACTCATATCTTATACTTGATGCCGAAATGGCATTTTTAAAAACCCTTCAAATTGGGTTTAGTGTTAAATTTATTTTCATGCGTTTACCGTGATCTAAAAGGATTATTGTATTGATATGTTGAGCCATTGAGAATATAATTTAAGTTTTGCAGCAAATTAGATGAAAAAGCAGCCGAAACCCTTAAATATAGGGCGTTAGCTGCTTTTGCGTTTTGAATAAAATGTGTAGCATAACAGGCTATTTTTTTGCTTCACCTAAAATTTTTTTGATATCTGTAAGTCGGAGCCTTTTTTTAGTAAAATCAATACCAAATGCAGCTCCGAGAGCATCTGAGATTTTATCTCTGTAATTAAATAGATATATATTTTCATGTTCATGCATACATTCTATTTTATTAAGACAATCTATAATCTTTTCTGCAGAGTATTCTTTGTGTGATTTTTTTTGGATGAGTCGCAATATAGTTAATGCAATAAAGCATGAGAGAAAATGTGCGTTAATATGCTCTTCATCGCGGACATATACAGGGCGGGATTCAAGATCGCTTTTTGTAATCTTAAAGGTTTCTTCTATCTCCCAAAGCCCACGATATGTATCAATAATTTCATTGGTTGTCATATTTAGCTCACTTGTAACTATTGAGTAATAACCATCAAATTTTTCTTCCTCTTCTATTTTTTTATTATTCAAACTAAGAGATTTACCTGTATTTAGAATTTCACCTGTTTGCTTGTCATATTCGAGGTTGTTGATGTATGCAGCAGCGCCATAAGACGTAGCCTTATTAAATTTTTTTGGATCTGCGAGAAGAGATTCTGCCTTTGCTAAAACTTCAGCTCTCTCCGAACGGGCTTTTTGGAAGTATTTTCTTGACCAAAAAACTATCTGCTTTTCATATACGGTTTTTGTTTCTGTTTTGCCATTTGCTATAGTTACATTGATATCACGATAAGTCACACGACTCTTAATTTTAAAATCAGTATCATCATTTGGTTGTTTCCCCGTGTTATCTAGATAGCCAGATTCTTCAAGGACATAGTCCTGAAATGCTTTCGAACCTCCACGGATGGAAAAACTGAACACATAACCATTTTGTGGCTTATCCGGCTTATTACCTATAAGATAATATATATTGTCGCATGTAATAATTCCCATATCTGCAACAACGATTACACGTCCTGTTCCATAATTCTTTCTTACTTCACCGATAACCGAGCGGAAAGTTTGCTTATCAAGCCTGTTTCCAGGAAAAAGCTCATAATGAACTGGGACACCTTCTTTATCCATAGCCAGACCCATTTGAATGATAGGTTTTTTACGGTTTTGTTTGGCTTTTCCATATCTTCTTAACTCATCTTGTTTGCTAACTTCAAAATAGTAATTTGTCACATCGTAATAGATTACACTTGTATCGGTACCGTATTTTGCACGTACATTTTCGTACATGAACTGCTGAAATTCTCTAGAGATTTTATCAAAGTACGTAAGCGCACGATAGACGTCATCAAGGGAGAAGTTAAATCTCTCAAAATAACGGTCTCTGCTTTCGTATGCTTTCTTTTTTGACCCTGGGGATAGTAAACGAGATATTACAAGAAGAGTCATTATTGAATTTGCATTAAATTGAAATGTTTCGCTGCGGGATCTATTTCTCAGAAACACATCTATACCAAGATCATGATAAACAGAAAGAGGAACAGCATATCCAAGGTTTTTTGTTCCCTTATCATCTTCTGACAATGTTTCATCCATATTAATTTGAAGTTGAATACTTTTGTTGTTATTTTCCTCATCAGTCATTTTGCGTGCAATTTCTTTAAAGTGGGCAATGGGATCAGAAAAATCCTTTTCCAATTGATCCAAGTACCCTAAAGATTGAACTAACTTATGTCTGGGTTTTCCTGTAACAGGATCTCTAAAGCTTTTTTCTATATAAAGATAGACTCTACCGTTTTTTCTTTTTGATATATTCAAGTTCATTTATATTTTTCTCCATAATGTTATATGGATTATTATATCACATTAAGTTACATTAAGCTACAAAAATATTCAATTTTTAGCAAAAAAAATATCCCTTACATCCTTCTGTTATAAGAGATATAAAATTTCTATTTTGATTAATCTTGCAAAACTCCCGAGGATTATTGTATTGATATGTTGAGCCATTGAGAATATAATTATAAGTAATATGAGGAACAAATACAAAATACAATGAAGAATATAAAAAACGTAGTTGAGCCGGATATAACTATTGTGTGTGATAGTTCCAAGTTGGACGAACGCGGTTGTAAGGGTTCTCCTGAAATGATTGTAGAGATACTATCACCATCGTCGGCGAAAAAAGACAGGGTTGATAAATTCAACAAGTATGAGAAAGCGGGAGTTAAAGTGTATTGGGTGGTAGAGCCGGATCAGAAAATTGTAAGTGTGTTTACATTGCAGACCAACGGCAGATATGGAAGACCGGAAATGTACACTGATGAGGATACGGTGAAAGTTTCAATTTTCCCAGACCTTGAAATTGATTTAAAAACTGTTTTTGAAAAAGTGTAATTATGAGTAGTTAAGTGTTGTAGTGCTCGTGTAGATTTTGATGATCTGCAGGAGCATTTTCTATAATTTAAGATAAGGAATATTAAGAAATAACGCCAGATATTAACTAATGAGTAGTTTTATGGAGCTGTGTTTTTTTTTCAAATTTGACCCTTTTGCAGGATTATTTAAAATGATAGAATGTGTACATGTAATTTTACATAATTTGTTGCAACAGCCATTTTGTAAAATGACTCTATATTGATTTACAAAATACAGTAACATAGAGAGGAGAATGAATAAATGAACAGAAAAAAGGTTTTAATATCTTTGTTTGTATGTTTGTTTCTATTTGCAAGTTTTACTAATCAAGCTGGTGCTTATCAGAGGTTCTATTATTTCGGCAAACTGAATGGTGGTGTTTATGCAAGAACTTGGGGAATAACTCAAAAAACATACACATTGCATGGTAGAACAGTGAATTACTATGATAGAGTTTTGAGTGCGGTTTCAAATTGGAATGGTATAAACCCAACTTCAAATAGTAATGTTGACGTATCTTTATCATATAAATCAGATTACACCTCAGCTACATTAAGATTCTATGTTGATGCATATGGGGATAATGGCTGGGCTGCTTCTTGTGACCATTATACCAGTAATGGTACTTATATTAATCCTCGCTCAACTTCTGGGAACTGGGATCATGCCAAATTGTTTCTTAATGCTTATTATACAAATTATAGTACATATACATCAAGTATGATTACCGCAGCAGCTGCTCATGAGATTGGTCATGCTTTTGGTTTTGAAGATTTATATGGCAGTAATGATGATAAGCTAATGTGGTGGAATGGAGATACTCGTACCGTCTGTGGTATAACATCTGATGAAGTTACCGGGATTAGAACAATTTATTAATAGGAGGAGTAAAAATGATTAATAAAAAATCTGTAATTTTAGTATCTGTAATGATAACATTATTGTTTAGTGTCACAGGTTGTAGTAGCAGCAAGAATACAGCAGTGCCTGATAACTCTGGAGGGGCTATAAGTCTATCTAAAACGGAAGGTTTTGCTAATGTTAAGGAACTGAAGGAGAGGGCTGAAGAAATTGTGCGGTTAAAAGTGTTGTCTACTGAAACGGTGGAATATGGAGAAAAACTTTTTACTGTATCAAAAGCAGAAATATTGAAAGTTACCAAAGGTAAACTTGTTAAGGGAGACGTTATTAAACTAACACAAACAGGTGCGATTGTGGATGGTCAAGATATTAGTGTTTCAGGGGATCCTATTTATAGGACAGATGATGAAATGATACTTTTTTTGAAAAAGTGTGAAGTGCCTTATGCTGAAGATACATATCGTAGCTTGGGAATAGATGACGGCAGATTCGATGTGAAAGACTCAAAAGTTATAGCAAGGGGTATGAACTACGGTAATGAATCAAAAGCAGATAAGAAAAAAGTGAAAAAGTCGGATTCAATTGATGAAATGGGTTCAAAGGACATTAACCGACTTGGGTTTACTGTAGAGGAGTTTGAAGAAAAAATTAAGTAGTAACTAAAAAAATAGTTTAGTAACTAAATCTGTGATAGTGTAGTTGTTTATAAAAACAATGCACTATCTTTTTGTATTCCAAACCAGCGACAAAATTTTCATCAATCCGTAATAATTTCTTGAAGATTGGTTAAATTTTATGTACAATCATATTTATATAGCTTGCTGGTTATTCAAAGGATGGAGATGATCAAATGGGCAAGAAACACATTTGTCTGGATATTGGCGGTACAAAGGTACTTGGAGCCCTTCTGGACGAAAAAGATAACATAACCTTCAAGGTTAAGAAAAAAACCAAGGCAGATAAGGGACTGGAAAAGATTGAAGAAAGAATAATAGATGTAGTTGATGAGGTTATAAAGGAGTCGGGAGTAGATAAGAAGGAGATAGCTGCAATAGGTGCAGGAGCACCGGGAGTAATAAATGAAGAAACCGGAGAGATAATATATGCTCCAAATCTTCCGTGGAATAAGTATGATATAAAGAAGGTTATGGAAAACAAATTTGGTATTCCGTTCTACATTGGAAATGATGCCAATATGGGAATGCTCGGTGAGTGGAAGTATGGAATAGCAGCGAAGAAGGAAAATGTTGTGGGTTTATTTATAGGCACCGGAGTAGGTGGCGGACTTATAATAAATAATAAGCTATTTGCCGGAAAAAGGCACGATGCCGGTGAGTTAGGGCATATGACTTTAAACACTGAAGGTCCATATTGTAATTGTGGACAGAGGGGTTGTCTTGAAGCTTATGCAAGTAAAATTGCAATAACCAGAGAAATCAAGGTACAGATTGAAAGAGGAAGGAAAACAGTTCTAAAGGATTTAATGGAAAATGATGTTATAATCAAAAGCAAAGCTTTAAAAGAAGCCATAGATGCAAAAGATGGTGTTGCACTGGAAGTCATGGATAGAGCTATTTATTATCTCGCAGCCGGCACAGGAAATCTGATAAATATTTTCAGTCCGGATATGGTAGTGCTTGGAGGCGGTGTTCTAGAATCCCTTGGTGATTATATAATGCCTAAAATAAAGGACTATGTAAAAAGATTTACATTGCCGGAGGTTCTGAAAGGTACGGAAATCGTGAGGAGTGCACTTGGAGATGATGCTATTATCTACGGTTCACTAGCTATTATCAAAGGGGAAAAAGGGTAGTGATGATGTGAAGTTTAATCCTGAAAAGATAGGTATTTCCGGAGGAACTTTCAATCCCATACACTATGGACATTTGATTGTTGCGGAGATGGTAAGGGATGAGTTTGGACTTGAAAAGATACTTTTTGTTCCATCTGGCATGCCCCCGCATAAAAATTTGAGAGATGTTGCAGGAGCAGAACACAGGTTTAATATGGTTCAGCAGGCAGTAAAAAACAACCCCTATTTTTTTGAATCCAGGGTTGAGGTTGAACGCGGGGGTTATACTTATACTATTGATACTCTGAAAAACCTTAGACAAACCTATGGCAAGGATGCAAAATTATATTATATAATTGGGGCAGATGTGTTAAGCGATTTGCTTACATGGAGAAACTATCAGGAAGTATTTGGAATATGCGAGTTTATTGCTGTTCTGCGTCCCGGAAATGGTATTGAAGTTTTTAACAGGCAAATGGAATACCTGAGAGATACTTTTGGAGCAGTAATTCACTTTATTGATACTCCGCTTATTGAGATATCTTCTACTGAGATCAGAAACAGGATAAGACAAGGAAAATCAATAAAATATCTTGTGCCTGAAGCTGTAGAAGATTACATAAAGGAAAACAGACTGTACCATGAAGAGGTATAAGCTTATAGATTGAAAGTTATTATTATGAGGTATGGATTGATGACACTAAACGAGATCAGAGACAGGCTTGGGGAGGTTTTATCCTCTAAAAGATTCAAACATTCACTGGGCGTTATGGAAACTGCTGTCAAGCTTGCAGAATTAAATGGATTTGATGTCAAAAGGGCTGAATTGGCAGGCATTCTTCACGATTGTGCCCGAGAAATTAAGAATGAAGAAATAATAAAAATATGCAAAGAAAATAAAATTGAAGTAGATGATATATGTGCTTTAGAACCAAAGATACTTCATGGACCTGTGGGTGCGGTAATAGCAAAAAATGAGTATGGAATTTCAGATGAAGAAATTCTTGGAGCCATATGCTGTCATACTACAGGACGTAAGAATATGACTGTGTTAGATAAAATTATATTTCTGGCAGATTATATTGAGCCTGGAAGGGATTTTCCCGGTGTTGATAAAATCAGAAAAGCTGTCTATGAGGATCTTGATACAGGAATGGTTATTTCTTTGGTGAATACCATAAAGCACCTGGCTAAGAAAAGGCAGCTTATTCAGAAAGATACAATAGATACATGGAATTACATTATGATGAACATGAAATAGTCATATAAATTTAGTTATTGAACGCATAATTTCTTTTGTGCAATCAATAAAACCGGAGTAGTTGTAATTGTTGCCGGGATTTTGAATGGTGATGATGTGGGGGAGTTCTGCACTATGGATAAAAAAAAAGGACTTGGAAAGATTAGAGTAAAGAGTTTTAAGAGGATAATAATATCAGTGGTTCTGCTAATTTTAGCCGGTGCAGGGATATTTTTCGGATGCAGATTGTTTTTAACAAGCAGATCAGAAGAAGTTAGCGGAGGGCAAATTGCCACATCTACACCTTCACCAAGTGTTGTTGTAGAAAATAATAATTCAGAGAACTTACCTACAGCAAGTGCAGAAACCACAGGTTCTTCCGTCAACCAAGCCATGAAAGAAGTCAGAGATGCTATGATAAGCAATAGAGATGTAAATGTAAAGGTGGTAAATTGTACAAAGATAAGAGGACTTGCTGAGGAAGTCAGAGCGTTGCTCGAATCTTATGGGTTTGTTGTAGGTGCAGGAAATGATGCTTCGCTAAAAAGTATAAGCTCTGTTATAATAGAGAAAAATGAGAATATTTCAGGTAATGGGATTATGAATTTACTGGGTATTAAGAATACAAAAAAGGAACTGGATAATAACTCAAGGTTTGATATTTTAGTAATACTAGGCGATGATTTTAGCCTTACCTCTAAAGAATTAAAGTCCAGATTAAATTTAGAAAGGGTGGAGTAAGTTGGAGTCAAACATAATAGCACAAAAGATTTCAGAGATTTTGACGGACAAAAAAGCAAAGGATGTAAAGAGTATAGATATCAGCGAAGTAACAATCATTGCAGACTACTTTGTAATTTGCAGCGGTACATCAACAACCCACATCAAAGCTCTTGCAGACGAAGTGGAAGAGAAAATGAAGGAAATGAATGTTGAACTACTGAGAAAAGAAGGATATAACAGTGCAAGATGGATTTTGCTCGATTTTAACTCTGTAGTAGTCCATGTTTTTCACGAGGAAGACAGAGAGTTCTATAATCTTGAAAGACTGTGGTCCGATGGAGTAATGCGCAGGTAGAACAACAGAGAGTGTTAAACATATAATAAAAATTAACAATAAAAAGCTGATTATCTGTAATGTTGTACTTTGCAGTCAATCAGCTTTTTTGAAGGTTATTTTTCGAGATAACGCTTTATTTTCTTTGTTGTTGTCTTGGCAAATTCAGCTTCACGTATTGTAAAATCCTGAACTCTTTTGTAAAGCGGCATATTATGGTTTGCCTGTTTGATTTCGGATTTAATAAGCTTGTATATCTCTTCATGCGATGGTGTATCTGTATTGAGCTTTTCCTTTATGGCGTCAAGATCAATTACGATTTGTGCTGTGACCATGGTCTCACCATTTTCATCTGTATCTTTGCCGGTCACAAGAGATTCTTTGATATAAGGGCTTTTGTTAATATAGGATTCTACTTCTTCAGGGAAAACGTTTTTACCGTTTTTCGTAACGATAACGTTTTTAAGTCTTCCTGTTATATATATGAATCCCTGGCTATCAATACGGCCAAGATCTCCCGTATAGAGCCATCCGTCTCTCAAAACTTTCTGGCTGGCGGCTTCATTTTGGTAGTAGCCCAACATAACATTGCCACCTTTTACAATTAACTCACCAATTCCATCTTTATCAGGATTAACTATTTTGACCTCAACACCGGGAATAGGGAGGCCTATTGAGTCATCCCTATTCATTTCCTCTCTGTTAACTGCAACAATGGGAGAGGCTTCAGTAAGTCCGTAGCCTTGCAATGTTGAAATACCCATGTTTCTAAGGCCTTTTGACACTGTGGGTTCTATTGCAGCCGCACCGGCAATGATAATTCTTACTCTTCCACCTAAATTGTCAAGTACTTGCTTGAATAGTTTCTTGCGCAGATCAATTTTTAAGACGTTATAAAAAAAGTTGCTGATAAATAGTCCGAGTCTTAATTTTAATTTGAGCTTCTTGTCCTTTGAAGCTTGAAGCCATATTTTTTGATACATATTTTCAATAATCAGCGGTACCAGTATAAGCAAAGTAGGCCTTGTCTCTTTAAGGTTTTTGGCGATATGCTTCAAACCCTCATTAAAAGATATACATCCACCCCGGTAAGCCAGAGTAAGAAAATCGACAGTACAGGCATAGGTATGATGAAGCGGAAGTATGGATAAAACTGAATCGTTGCTGTCTATATATATGGCTGAAGTAACAGACATAATATCCGTACATATATTTTTATGAGATAGCATAACACCTTTGGCAAGGTCGGTAGTTCTGGAAGTAAATATTAGGAAATTCATGGTGTTTTCATCGACTTTGGCGTTAATGTAATCAACATTTCCTTTTACTATCTGATCTTTTCCCTCAGAAATAAGCTTTTTAAGAGATAAGTACTCGTTATCGGTATGCTCATTGGCATCCATATTTATAAAATACTTGAGGCTTGTCACTTTACCTGAAATATCTTTTATAGTATCATGATGTTTACCGGAATAGACAATGGCTGAGGCATTTGATCTGTTCAAAAGGTTTTGCAGTTCCAAAGGAGGTAGTTCCTTATCCAGAGGCACAATTACACCAACACCGTTAACTGTTGAAAGATAAGTTACACACCATTCATAACGGTTTTCCCCAATCACGGCAATAAACTTATCCTTAAGTCCAAGATTAAGAAGTGCAGTACCAAAGGCATCAAGATCCTTTTTAAATTCATTGTATGTTATTCCTTTATAATCATGACCATCTAAAGGTTTCACATAAAAAGCGTTCTTGGTACCATAAAGATTGGTGCTCTGCTCAATCATATCTTTCAGGTTCTTTATTGTATTGACCTCATAAATTTTGGTTGCTTGCATAATTTAACCTCCCTATTTAAGCCGTGAGTGATGAAAAACTTTCTTTAGTTTTGTTATAGAGTTTTTCATCTATAATATATAAGCTTTTTTATTTTTATAACAACTAGTGCTTTTGAACATAATTCATTTCTAGAAATGAATTATGTTCAAAATGCACATCCTATGATTTTGGCTGATTAAGTAAAACGGTTCTTTAAGTTTTTTAAGATTTATGGTACCGTCTGTACCTGGAAATTCTTTTGAGTGTCATTCGTAGAACCAAAAAAGCAACCAAAATTGCAAATAAAGATGCCAATACTTTGCTGAAAATAGAAGCATTAAAATCAGAAATAGCGATTTGTGCCGGAGTAGGAGGAATAACAAGTTTTTCAACATCCCTTGAGGCAACCAAATCAACTTTTCCCAGTGTCACACCCTCTAATTTATATTCAACCGAGCCCAATACAGCACCTTTTTTGATGGGAGCAGAGATATTAGTGTTCATCTTAACATCTTCAGTGATGACATCCCAAATACCAGGGTCGTTTGAAAGAACACACTTTAGTTCTTCCGCAGCGACAACATCCAGATTTGAATTATAACTGGCATCAGCTACAGGTACATTGCTAACAAAAGAATTGGCAGCGACAAGAGTTTGTATTGAGTAGTTTTTGAAACCGTATTCCAGCAATTCCTTGGATTCCTGAAAGACTCCGTCGTAATACGAACACCCTAGTATAACGGAAATCAGTTCCATCCCATCTTCGTTTTTTGCTGAAGCCACAAGATTATATGCTGCTCTTGACGTAAATCCGGTCTTTATTCCTGTTACCTCACTATAGTATTCGGAGTTGTATTTTCCATAAAAAAGTTTATTTGTCGAAGGTAGGGTATAGGCTTCGCTGTGCATATTTGTCGGGGGTATGGTAAAACTTTCTTTTTTTACAGTTTCTCTGAAAAGAGGCAGGGTCATAGCATGTTTTGCCATTAATGAGAGATCCCGTGCGGTTGAAAGATGGTTTTTTCCAGCTTCGTCCGTATCCATTCCGCAGGGATTTACAAAGTTTGTGTTTGTAGCTCCAAGTTCTTTGGCTCTTTCGTTCATCTTTTTAAAGAATGCTTCAGGGGTTGGACCGATATTTTCAGCAATAACATATGCAGTTTCATTGGCAGATCTGACGAGAAGTGCATTCAACAGGTCTTTAAATTTTAGCTGTTCCCCGTTTAAAAGCCCAATATTCATACCTCCCGGACCAATATTGTCTATTGCATATTGACTTACAGTCATAATCTGTTCAGGGTCGGCATTTTCAATGCCTAAAATAGCAGTCATAATTTTTGTAGTACTTGCAGGATATAATTTCTGATCGGCATTGTATTCGGAAATAACCTGACCGGTTTTGGAATCTATTAAAATATATGCTTTAGCATCAATATTTAATGGCTCTGCCTTTACTATAGTGGTACTTATAATTAAATTTGCAAACAAAATTACACCTATAAAAAATTTTTTCATGTGTGCCTCCCAATCTGTATAGTACTATTATGTGTAAAATATAGAAATTTAAGCTGTTTATTTTGTTAAATATTAAATAAACTTATCGCAGCAGTAGCTAAAATCAAAGTAGTAATGTTTGCTGCTAAAATTGTGGAACTATACTTTCTAAAAATTTTGTAATAAAAACAAACATTTTAGAAAAAACATGCCAGTAACTATATTAAGACAATAGCTAACAATTTGCAAATAAAATATTATTGATAATGAGGATGAATATGGACTCACATCTATAAAAGTATATCAAAAAATAAAACGGATGAGTAGTTGATAAGCAAAAATTACTATAGAAATTAAAGGATAAAAGTAAATATATATCGAATAAATAAATTTATGTATATAAATTTTGTAGCTTTAATGCAATTTATCCAAACAATATTATGGCCGGTACAAATGGCAAAATGTATTGGAGGGAAGCCAGGTCGTGGATCATATATTTAATAAAGAAATAAAACTGAAGATGGGCATATTTTTAGCTTTAGTAGGAGCACTTATCGTTAGCATAGGGGTAATCGGCTTCTTACTTAGCAGGGATAAAAGCGAAATAATAGTAAGTAAGCCTGAAAACACAGGTACAAAAGACATAAGCGTTAGCAGTCTGCCCGTGACTACTGATATCGTTGAACAAAATGAAATAGTAGAAGAAATAAAGGTATATGTAGTAGGGGAGGTTAATAAACCTGGTGTTGTTACACTAAAAAAAGGTCAGATAATTGAAGATGCTGTTAAAGCGGCCGGGGGGCCGACAGATAAAGCTGATATGGAAAATATTAACCTTGCTTATGAGCTTCAGGATAATGTTATGTTAAAAATATATCCCAGGACTTTTGTGACTCCAACTAAGGGTGATGTGAAAAATCAACAAACAAATACCTCAGTGAATTTGCAAACTCCCACTAAAACCCATAATCAGGATCTTTCAGGGGTAGAAATAAAAAGCGACAGCGGGGGTGCGATAATTAATGAGAAAGATGAAGATGATTTATCTAAGGGGAAAAAGGGGAAAGTGAATATCAATACTGCTACAGAAGAGGAGCTCGACGCATTGCCGGGAATCGGACCTTCAACTGCAAGCAAAATAATATCGTTCAGGGAGAAATCAGGGAATTTTAAAAAGATAGAAGATATTATGAATGTTCCCGGAATAGGAGAGAGCAAATTTGGAGATATAAAAGAGTTTATTTCTGTTAATTGACTCTTCAGTAAATTATATAAGCTTAGAAAAATATTGTAAATAGACATGCACTTAAATCGAAAGTATAATGTTACATAGATGCAAAAAAGTGTATGGTGTTTTTGCGCGAAATAATTTTAAGGGGGGAAGCACTGTCAGACAGTTGTGTTTAAGTCTGATGAAATATTATGAGAAAGGTACTGATAGTTTTATCTGCAGTGATGATATTGATTTCCTTGATGGGATGCAGCAATTTGCTAAATAATGAAAAAAGTGATGGCAATAACAACGTAGGAGCGACACCTCAAAAAAGTGCAAATACGAGTGTAGAAGAGCAAACGATTAAACTAAATCTTTATTTTCCGACTACGGATAATGATAACCTGGTTGCAGAGGAAAGGGAAGTTACAATAAAGAATAATGAAATAATGAGAGCTGCAGTGGAGGCTCTTCTTGATGGTCCTGAAAGCGACAGCCTTAGGAACCCGATGCCTGAAGGCACGAAACTACTTGGTATTGACAGAGAAGGTAATGTTGCAGTTGTTGACTTTTCTAAAGAATATAGTAATACCAATGATATTGCTGAGTTGGTTGAATGGGTTTCGGTTGTTAATACACTTACTGAAATAGAGGGAATTGAAAAGGTAAGGATACTTGTTGAAGGTGAAGATCTGGTAGGACCAAGTGGACAACCCTATGGTGAATTAAGCAGGGTTGAACTTGATGAGAGTCTTATATCTCAAGGCGAAAAAGGGGATACAATTATATTGTATTTCAGTGACTCTGAAGCAGAATTCGTTGTCCCTGAAAAAAGAGGGGTAGATCTTAAATCAGGAAAGAGCACTGAGGAAGTAGTTATTAATGAATTGATTAAAGGCCCTGAGACAACTGGCCTTGATTCTGTTATTCCTAAGGGTACAAGGCTTATATCTGTTGAAACAAAGGATGATGTATGCACAATAAATCTTTCAAAGGAATTTGTTGACAATAATTATACTGGTTCTGCCGGAGAGACAATGACAATATATTCTATAGTCAATTCACTAACGGAACTTCAGGGTATAAAAAAAGTGCAATTTCTTATTGAGGGCAAAAAAAGAGAAGTTTACTTTCATATGGCCTTTGACACACCAATTGAAAGAGATGAGGATATAATTAAAAAACAGTAAAAAAAGTAAGTGCATTGTAACAATAGGTATGACTAAAATATAAGTTCCAACTCTGGATAACGAAAAAACTTGATTTAATAATGTTTTCAAAATATGAGAACAGGAAGTTATTTTTTCGTTATCCTTTACTAATTTCCGGGTTTAATAATGTTATAATGCACTTCTTCTGTACTAGGGATGTTTAGCCATATTAGGCAGTATAAATAAAGCTGTTATTATGTAACCGAGGATAATTGATGTACCCGGCAAAAACATGGCAAAAATAAATGCTTTTTTAATACGCTCATGTCTCAATTGTCTAAACTTGTCAACTCTTGTGATTCTCATTTGTAAAGGCCCCCTTGAATTAATCGGTTTAACATATTGTAACATATATGGGTGTTTATGATATTATTTCCTGGTGTATTGCACTCTATTCAAATTGAATTAGTTTATTAATTCGTTGAAGAACTAAAAAAATCAATTAGTTTTATCTGGGGAAATGTAATTACCAAACCTACGGGCATTCAGGGTATAGTTCCGCTGATCGACATCGCAGCAGAAGCTTGCTACGTTGATTGCTGCTTTTGCTGCGAAAGGATAATAAATTTATTGACAAGCCAAGATTACAAGCGTAATATTTAATTTAGAGGACAGTATACTATTCTTCTTAAAAGGCTTGTTTTTTTGTAAACCTTTATACTAAAAGTATTATAGCGTAAGCGTTATAAGGTACTTTTTGAGAAGATATAGTTCATATGTTTATCGCAGCGGATCTTACTACTTTGATTGCAGCTTCAGTTGTGATAAGGAATAATGAAAAATCACTTCTTACTTTCTTACTGTGAGAAGGCTATTAAATCAAGTTTTTTCGTTATTTCAGAGTAGAAACTTAATTATAATTTTATAGTTTGATTTTTTAAGGGGATGTTGTAAGAATGAATAGGGATTTAAACATTTCGGATTCGGAATGGCATATTATGAAAGTGATTTGGAATAGATCGCCAATAACTGCAAATCAAGTCATTGAGGAACTTGAAGGAACGATAGGCTGGAAGCCCAAAACAATAAAGACCCTTATATCAAGACTTGTGAGGAAGGAAGCGCTGGGGTTTACCAAGGAGGGAAGAGAGTATTATTACTACAGCCTTGTTAATGAACAGCAATGTGTATATAATGAGAACAGAATATTTTTGGAAAGAGTTTATGGTGGGGAGTTCAAAGAAATGATTAAAGCCTTCTTAGATCATCAAAGGTTGTCAAATACGGAGATAGATGAACTTAAGGAAATTCTTGATAACAAGGCCAGATGAATTTTTGGATGAAAAATATACATATGATAGTTTAGGAAGTGGTTCACTAAGTATTTTGAACTCAATTTTATTGTTATTAAGCCCTTTGGGGTTTAACATTTTTCTATTATTTTTTACTAGGAGGTCAAGAGAATGTTAAAAAAGCTAGTCGCAGCCATATTTGTTTTGTCTGTCGTGCTGCTGCAATTTGGGGCTGTTTATGCAGAAGGAGTCAATGAGCTTTTAAATCCGGGTTTTGAAGAAAGTAGTTCTGAAATTACTTTCTGGGAGAACAGGATTTATACGCAAGGAGCTGGTGAGATAAGTCTGCATACGGCACAAGCGCATTCAGGGAACAATTGTATCAAGATTTCCAATAGTGCAGGGAACGATTCAAGGATTGTTCAGGTTGTGAGTGTTAAGCCAAGTACGTTGTACAAAATATCCGGCTGGATAAAGACCGAAAATGTAAGCAATGAAGGAAAAGGCGCAATCCTTTCAGTGTACCTGTTGATGGTTTCTACACCGGAGCTTAAAGGTACAAATGATTGGACCTATGTTGAATTGTATGGTCGAACAGGCCCGGATCAACAAGCGCTTGAATTTACTGCAGGCCTGGGTGGCCATAGTGGTGAGAGTACAGGAACAGCTTATTTTGATGATATATCGGTTGAGGAAACATCAGATGTTCCCGAAGGGGCTGCTATAGAGAATCTATATACCCCACAGCAGAGCAATCAGAATGCAAATACTGAACAGACCGATAGCAAGGGTTGGATAATTACATTGATAGCTGGATTGATAGCTGCTATAGGCATAATTGTATTTTTTGTTTTCAGGCTATCAGGAAAAGTTGAGGGTGAAAATAAGAGCAAATTATCTGACAGGAATCAAAATGGCAAAACTACTTTTGAAGGTATTTCTGATCAAAAACCATTCAAGATAGACAAAAACGATATAATCATTATGTCAGTTATGACAGTTATATACACAGCAATTGCTCTTTTCAATTTAGGAGGTACAAACGTTCCTGAAACCTACTGGAAGCCGTCGGCTTTGGGCACGACTTTTACCGTGAATTTTGATCGTGAATATGATCTGTCAAAAATAGCTTATTATCATGGGATTAATGACTTGACTTTAAGGGTTGAGAGCCTTAAAGCAGATGGTAAGTACGAACCAATTGCCACAATAAACCAGGGTGTGTATGAAGCGTTCATGTGGGCTTCTACAGATACTCAGATTAAAACCAAATCACTCAGGTTTAAGGTGCAGAAAATCAATGGTACATTAAATGAAATAGTATTTTTTGAAAGAGGCAGCAACGAGCCAATACAGAATTTTACTGTAGAAACCGAAAAAGTAAGTGCAAATGACAAGGGCACTGTCCAAAACCTTTTTGATGAACTCCATGTTGGAGATTATGAAAATGATTTTATGAATTCGACCTATTTTGACGAAATATATTTTGCCAGGACAGCGTTTGAACATATAAACCGTATGGAACCCTATGAGACAACCCACCCGCCTCTTGGAAAGGATATCATGGCTTTAGGATTGCTCATCTTTGGAGTGAATCCCTTTGGGTGGCGAATAATGGGAACTCTTTTCGGAGTTGCTATGATTCCGGCAATGTACCTGTTTGGAAAGAAGATATTCCGCAAAAGGATATACGGTTTTATCAGCGCATTTCTGATTATGTTTGAATGTATGCACTTTGCCCAGACACGAATAGCTACAATTGATTCGTATGCGGGTCTGTTTGTAATTCTGGCCTATTACTTCATGTATGACAGCTTTATAAATAAATCCTATGAAACCGGATTCAAGAAGAGTTTGCTACCTCTTATGCTGGCAGGAATATGCTGGGCTTTAGGTTCTGCAAGCAAATGGACAGCCGTATATGCAGGAGGAGGACTTGCAGTTCTTTATTTCACATCAAAGTTCCTTGAGTATAATAGCTATAAGAAGCTTCTGCGTAAAAAAGCAATAACCGGGATTGCAAGACAAAATAAAATCAAAGATTGGATTTCCAATCACTTTGTTCTTACTTCTCTAGCTTGTGTATTGTTTTTTGTAATTATACCGGTAATACTATATACTGCCTCGTATCTACCTATTATCACTCTACCGGGTGAACATCATAATCTGGGAGAAGTTCTGGAATCCCAGAAATATATGTATAATTATCATTCGGGATTAACCGATCCTCATACATGGGCTTCACCAGCTTACTCCTGGCCGTTGATTAAGAAGCCTTTGCTTGAATACAGGAATTTGAACCTCCCTTCAAGCATTACATCCATAATGTATGTTATGGGGAATCCGGCAATATTCTGGTTTGGAATAGTATGTGTGTTTGCTGCCCTTCTTATAAGTATAATTAAGAAGGATAAGCGTGCCGTACCGTTTTTAGTGGCTTTTGCATTCCAATACCTGCCATGGTTCAGGGTAACCCGTTGTATATTTATATATCACTTTTTTACATCGGTACCATTTTTGATATTGAGTATAGTATATGTATTGAACTTCCTGAAAGAAGATTTTCCTAAAATTGTGGGCAGGGATTTTGGGAGCAAGGGAGCTGAGATAACAACTTACAAGTTATCAACAGCATTTATATATAGTTATCTTGTATTGGCACTTGTATTGTTTATATTCCTTTATCCTGTGATTTCGGGTATGGAAATTCCGACAGAGTACCTCAAGTGGTATAGATGGATTAATGTTTCCTAGCTAAAGGACAGAGATATATGTAATTGCAAAAACAGGAGATGACTTTAGGGTCGCCTCCTGTTTTTGTTAGTATATTTAAATTATCATTTTGGGGTCTAATAACTTTCCTATTCTACGGCTCAGTTCCATTAACAAGCTTACCGGATACATATACAGGGATTTTGTTGTTTTCTGCATAATCAGAGGCTGATGCGCTGAAGGAGTAGTCATTAGACTGACTATAGTTACTCCAGTCGTTTTTGGAAAATCTCCCCTGCACATCTACGCTACTACCTGGTTCTAAGGATCCTGCCCCGCTAGTAAAACTTATTTCAAGGAAGTAATCAGCTCCACTTTTTGGAGAGGGGAGCTTGTTGAAGGTGCCGGTCACATTTGAATTTCCGGCTGAACTCCAATCACACCAGAAGGTTTGAGGTTTATCTCCGTCTATGGTGTAATAATACCTTATTTTAACGGTAGAAAGGTTTATACTCGAACTACTGTTGTTAACAAGCCGGATTCTTGGATTTATGCCGTTTGTTGAATCTGCTGAATTCCCGTTTGCGCATTGGACAATAACCTTGCCGCTACCAAGTGAAACGCTATTGTTTGTGTTATTGTTTGTGTTATTGTTTGTATTACTGTTTGCATTGCTGTTTGCACTATTATTTGTATTATTATTTGTACTGTTGTTTGTACTGTTGTTTGTATTGTTGTTTGAACTTAAGTTATCTGCAACTGAAGGGCTTGGTTTTGCCGTTGTTGTGCTGTTTTTTATTTGTGTAGTTCCTGAGCCGCTTTCTTTTCCGTCCGGTTCCTTACCATATATGAGTATACCTTTATCATAGACAGGTATGTTTTTGGTTCTCACTATCGAATTTGATGCAAGATCCTTAAAAGAATAATCATTCTCAGGATCAAAGTATGAAGTTCCGTCCGGTGCCGCAATTCTGAACTGCACTTCCTTTTTGTAATCTGATTGTCCACCTGGGAAGATCTTTGTCCCACTGAAGTCAACGGTTACATAATAGAGAGTACCTTTAAAAGGTTTTAGTTCTGATATGTTGGATCCTTGACTAAAGCTTGAACTTACCTTGACCTCGGAGGCGGAATGACCTGAACTTATAACTTCACTCAAATCAACATAGTAATTGAAAGACAGGTTTTCACACATCATAGCAGGCCATGCGGATTTATTGTTTATAACCGCCTTTATCTCAATAAAATTACTTCCCGATGCGTTAATACCGGCTTCTACATAAATTTCATCCGCAGTTTTCTCTTCTATTCCATTAAAGGTTTCAGAAGGGCTTCCGCCATAAGTCTGATACATTCTTGCCAGTAATCCGACAAATCCGGCGTTATAATCACAAGCTACCTCATTTGACACATAGTCATTTATTTCGTCTTTGTAGCTATCCGAATTATCTGGACCTCCGACCAATGCACCGTATAAAGTATGCAGATGCTTATCCGGTGTTGTCTGGCTGTTGGCCCATGAGCCGTGGGAGGTTCTGTGATGAGGGTGCTGTGGGGAATTTTTTCCAAAACCTACAACAAAACTCTGACCAGTGCTTCCTAAAGCATAATTGGCCTGGCTTTCGGCAAATTTCATATAATTTTTGGCCTTTGTTTTGTCTGCGCCTGACCAGTCTGAATATACACATGCAAGAAATCCTGTAGTAGTTGCATATCTCAGTGCACCCCATTGATCGAGCCAGGCAAGACCTTTTGGAGTGTATTTTATACGGTCTGAGCCTGAACCGGTGGTCCACCAGTCAAGGTGCCTTTCTATATTTTCCTTGTGTTTACTGCTGCTGTCAGAAATTTTAGCAAGCAGAAGGGAAGCTCCATAGTGAACATCATCCCAGCAGTGACCCCATTTGTATTTTATGGTTGTAGTTTGAGGCTCTGTTCCCCATTTAGAGACGTACTCCTCGGCTTTGTTCAAGTAGGCTTTGTCATTTGTTGCCAGATAAAGCCAGGCTCCTGCCCAGGAAAGCTCGTCATAAAATCCGCTCCACGATTTGTAGAAACCGTCGGCGGCTGTGTAACCTGCATCGCTTTTGGTACTTTCGGCAAAGTTATATAGTTCCTTTGCATGCTTAAGGCACTCCTTGGAATAAGCAGCATCGATATCTTTAAAGATTATTGATGCTGAAGCTAATGCCGCTGCTGTTTCAGCAGAAACAGCTGATCCGGGAGAGGATTTATCCAATTTATATGCTGGTCTATCCATAGGCATGGCTTCAGCTGGTCCCCACCATGCATGATCAGCGTTTCCATCTCCCACCTGGTAATAGTAAACGTCTGGTTCAGGATGGCATTTAATGAAGTAGTCAGTTGCCCACTTAATATTTTCTAATATAGGGTCAAGCTGCCCGCTTTTTATGAAAGCGTCTTTATATTCGTATACAGACCAGCTCAGCATAGTAGCTGAATATGACATTGGAAGATTGAACTTGACATGGTCGCCTGCATCATACCAACCGCCTGTGAGGTCTATACCTGCGTCTTTTCCGTCATTAAGTCCAGAGTCTCCGCGCCAGTTAAGGCGTAGTTCAGTTGAACTGAGTTTTCCTGAACGCTGACATTCATAAAAGAAAATTGCTTTCTGGAGTGCTTCTCCATAGTTAAATGAGCCTGTAGCCGGTGGTTGTGGAGGGATATCATTTGTATATTTGTATTTGTACTTGCCGGAGTATTCAATATTGTCGGAAGAAGATTCAGAAGTATCACCTTCATTGACAGGATTGCCTGTTTCGGGGGCTTCTTCAATAACAAGGCCGTCTTTTTGCTCTATGTAAATGTGATACATTGCATTAGCCATTGCTATATCAGCCTGAGCCCAATAGCGATGGTAGGTCATAACTGGGTTTTTTCCGTTTTTTACAGCGTCTTCTACCTTCTTAAAATCCGGGTCTTTTTTATAATCAGGACGCATATCGATAAAGGTCATGCCATTTTTGATTTGTGCTCCCTGTGCATTTGTACCGCTAAATCCTTCCGGTATGTAAACTTCGTCAAAAAAGCGAGCATAATCTTTACGCTCTTCGGGTACAACAACACCCTTTTCATCTCTGTAATTCTTCCACATTCCGTCCAGAATTCCTTTAGCTGTGTCTCTTGATGATGCATCCATTGTACCAGAATGCTGTTCGGTTGCAGCCGCATAATATATCAGCGCCTTTGCATAAGCAGCAGCTACACCAACGTCATTAGTGTAATCCTTAACCTTACAGTGAAGATTGGGGTTACCGGTAGGTTTGCCGGTCCAAGTATCGGGTTCGCCTGACCATTCGAGGGTTGATGGTATTTCATATGTACCGTTGCTTTTTAATTTTGTATTTGATATGGCCCACTTTATCCATTTGTCACAGACGGGTTTTATACTTTCATCACCTGAAAGATAGTAATATTCCATTACCCTTTCCATTGACCATGCCTGAAACCCAAACCAATTGTTGCTTGAGGGATCATGATAGACAGGCTGGTAATCATAAGCCATATCATAAAACGTGCTTTTATCTGCCGGATATTTGGAATATCTGCCTTCCCAGCTATTTGTTACACCACCTGCAATTGCACCTTCAGCACTTTGAAGGTATTGATATAATTCAATCTGACGGGCCAGACTTTTTTGCCAGTCTTCCTGAGAACCTTGTGACTTGGGTTTTAATGCAGCTTCCTGTGATAATGCATATGCTGCAACCAGGTTTTGATAGCCCTGATGAGAATGAGAGCTTCCTATTCTCCAACTCCATGCGCCGGTAATATCGCCACCCCAGGAGGCGTACCATGACAACAGGTAGTGGCAACTGTCATAGCCTGTTCCCGCGGTAGTTTTGTCCTGAACTCCAATCGGTCTGAAGTATTTGTCGAAGAATGTATACCTTAAATAGTCACCCATTTTGGCAGCTTTATCGGAATATTCGGAGAGTTCACCGTCTACACCCTGTTCTTTTGCCCATAAATAAGCCCAGTAGGAGGCTTGAACCTGCCTTGCATCAGCGTCAGACGCAGATGTATAACGCCACTGCTTGGCTGGCTGGCCGAAGCCTCCGAAAAGCCCTAAGAAGCCTCCTTTATCACCTTCGCCCCATTTAAAGTCTTCCCATGAAGGGTGAGGAACTGTCTCCCATACGGATTCTTCGGCACCGCGTTGGTAAGTATTGATATATGAACATCTGCTTGTGCCGTCACCGTGGTTTCCATATTTGTAAAAATTGTCTACATCAAGAAGCCAATGCATTTGATATATGGCTTTGGATCCATATGCTGAAGCCAGATTGTCCGCAATTGGGTCTGTTCCGGTTGGAGCACTATCGCTTCCCGTAGTAGGATAGCCATTGGGAGTATCTGCTTCGGGAGCATATTGCGCAGGTTTGGATGGTGGATATGTTTCTACACCCGGTTGGTCTTGTGTTGCATCAGGTATTATGTATTTTTCTGTTATGTCCCAGGCGCTTTTGTAATAAGTCCAGTCACCGGTTAACTTTCCATAAGTTGCACCCAACCAGGTCATAAAGCTGAAAGCTTCACTTGTTGTAAGATGCCCGTAATCAGGAGCCTCTACCAATAATGTTTCAATTGTATGGTAGGGTACTCCTTCTTCACTAAGGTAGCCTTTATTCTGAAGGTCATTGAACAATTCCAGAAATCTGTCTGAATACACTGTTGCATTTGCTGATTTGACGAATGATGAAGGAACTTTGTCATCGGGATTGTTAAGGGTGTCTTTGGAGCCTTTATTCTGTGCTATCAGTATGGAACATGCTGCAACCAGAACTATTACCAAAACGGCAGTTGCTTTTTTTCTTCTCATTAATATCTGAAGTATTTTCATTGAATCGTCACCTCGGGAAAATAATTCGATTATGGTAAGTGTTTTTATATACCTTATAAAGAAACCATTGCTGAAAGATATGTTTCTTATTTGTGTAAATAATTGGTCATATATTAAAAAAATATATATTTAATGAAGGAATTTCTAATTAAATGTAGAATATATATATATAATGGGGGAGGATTTGCTTATAATCGATTGATTCCGTTCGTTACCAATATAGATAGCTTCAGAAAATAAAAATGCTATCTGAGTAGTTTGTAGTAATGGAGTAAAGAAATGATAGATGCTTTTAGTAAAAAAATAACTGATTTAATTAAAGAAAATGTTGAGGGGATAACGCCAGAAAAAGAAGAAATTATTAATTATGGAATTAAGTTGGCTGTTTATGAAATGCTGGTTTCAGTTTCCATTTTTTTAGTTGCATTGTTTTTAGGGGTATTTAAATACTTTTTAATTTCCTTTATAATTTATGGTGTATTAAGGTTATTTGAAGGGGGAGCTCATGCAGGCTCACGTATAAAGTGCTTTTTAACCTACTTTGTAACAATGTTTGGGATTATATTCATATCTAAATGCATATGGATAGATAATCTCTACTATTCTGTACCAGTTTTCATTTTAAACTTTTATGTTGCTTACGTATATGCACCAGGAGATACAATGGAGAAACCTATATTAAGAAAAAAGGTTAAATTCCGTTTGAAAGTTGTGTCTTTAATTCTAACTCTTCTAGTATATGCAGCAGCATGTATTCTGTGGTATTTTGATAAAATTGTTTTTAATGTCATTTTACTCTCAACATTACCTGTAACTTTTCTTCTTTCTCCGATTGGTTACAAACTTTCAGGGTGCAAGCGCAGCAGCTAGTTTTAGAAGGCATGCGCATAATAATGAAAGGAGGATAGGTATGCTTAAGAGTATAATCAAAAAGCGCATTTTTACTGCTATTGCATTTTTGTCAATGTTGCTTGCAGCAATGTCAGCCAGCGCGTGTTTTCCGTTTTTTAGCTATCAGCCAAAGATGCCGGAATCCTTAATAAAGTCAGACTAATAAATACTTAAGACAAACATGGGCTGTTGCAAATGAATAAAGAAAATCAACGCATAATTTTATGCATATCAGTTTTATGTGATGTTCGATGCATTTTGCTACAGCCCCTTAGATTACTAATTGATTTGAAAATGTAAATTACTATTATTTTTTGTATGGTTATCCGTCATCAAACCAAATTCTATTCCATATTCAGTGTAGAAACTTAGTTTTTAGCTAAACCTAATAGGTGATTTCAATTATCTGTGAAAATGAATTTTCTCTAGCTTGTGTATGAAGCTTGCAATTCTTGTATTTATTTATTATTTTTTGTATTTCCCATAGGCCAAATCCTGTATGATCTTTTTTAGTTGTATATCCATCCTTAAATATGCTTTCAACATCGACAGTTCCTGAACAGGAATTGTTTATCTCGATAAAAAGACAGCTTTTATTGGCACTTTCTCTTATAGCTAGTTCAACATATTTCTTTTCGCTTTCAAATGCTGCTTCTATAGCGTTATCCAATAAAACTCCAAGTATTTTACACAAATCATATATTTTTATGTTTTTGAATTCGACTTTACACATCACATTGATAGTAAGATTTATATTCTTTATTTCGGAGTAGGATATCTTTGATAATAACAGTCCGTATATAGGTGGATTATGCTTTATATATGAATTTAGTGGAACAATATTGTTTAATTTTCGCGATTCTGACATCATCTGGCCGTGGAATTTTTTTAGCCCATCCATATCCTGGGCTGCAATATACCCGCTAATTACCTGCATCATATTATTATGATCGTGCTTAAATCCTCTCAGACTGTCTATCATTTCATTGAGTGTCTTAATATATAATTCCTGAAAGGCTGCATTTTGTTTCAGAAACTCCATTTCTCCCAATCTTAGGAAATTAACGACATTAAGAACAACAACCAATATAAGCGAAACTGAATTATATATAAGTAAAGGAGTTGATCTGGTATTCATTACTTCTTGAATAGAGATAAAATTAGGGAATAAAAGAAGAGCCGATAAAACTATATTAACTATAACAGTTAATGCCCTTTTCTTGCCCAGATCTTCCGGAATATGAATTTTTATTTTAAATAAAGATATTATCATTGTTATAAGCAGCAAGATAGTTAATGCAATTATCTGCGAAATAAAATGTTCAAACCAAGTAGCATTTATTGCATTAAAATCTTCCCTGAAAAACAACTTATGAATTGAAAGGCAGGTAAGCGTTACTATAGATTTTAAAAAGTAAATAATACACATAGTTGATAGACATTTCAAGAAGCTGAACTTGTATATATACTTAAATGAAAGCATTGAAGATACAACAAATGCAAGCAAATAAACCGCTGAGGAATATTTATAGCTCTGAGGCAGGAAAACATTCGAAATACTACTTGTTAATCCCATAATTATTGCATATGTGGATACTTTCCTCCAGTTGATTTTTAAATTAAATACCACAAAAAGTAAAACCCCGATAATAACTTCCTGTGCTATACCTGATATGGATAGTGCTATAAATTTAAGCCCTAACAAAGCTCAACCTCCTAATATTACAAAATTTTACACAACAAAATTCTACATTTGCTGACAAAAAACATTATATCATAATCTGCTAAAATTACAATTCATTTTCTGACTTTAACTTTACGAAACTATTTAGGGGACACTTCCTGTTATTGGTAAAATCTTTGGAAACGTAAGATAACAAATATTTTCATTTGAGGCATTTAAAATTATATAATACTACGTTGACAACAAAAGTTTATAAATATATAATTTATGTTATATTGATCATTTGGCTGTGATGAGAAGAGTAGATTGAAAAATACCCAAAAGAGAGAAGGTACCTAGGCTGCGAGTACTTTCTGGGCATATCAGTTGAAGACCGCCTCTGAGCTGAAGCGTTGATTACGTTATAATCATAATGAGTGCAAACTAGGGTGGAACCACGGGAATTGACTCTCGTCCCTTTACAGGGATGGGAGTTTTATTATTTTTTTGGAGGGATTTATCATATGATTAAAATTACTTTAAAGGATGGAAGCGCTAAGGAATATAATAAAGGAATTACTATTAAGCAAGTTGCTGAAAGCATAAGTGCCGGATTGGCGAGAGTTGCTCTTGCCGGTGAAGTTGACGGGAAAGTAAAAGACTTGAGTTATGAGCTTAATGAAGATTGCAAGCTAAGCTTGTTGACCTTTGACGATGATGGCGGAAGGCATGCTTACAGACACACTGCATCTCATATTATGGCGCAGGCGGTTAAGAACCTTTATCCAAATGTTAAACTTGCCATTGGACCTGCTATAGATAACGGATACTACTATGATTTTGATGTGGACAAGCCATTTTCTGTTGAAGAATTGGCACAGATTGAAGAAGAAATGAAAAAAATAGTAAAAGAAGATTTGAAACTTGAAAGGTTTACACTGCCAAGAGATGAAGCGATGAAATTTATGGAGGAAAAGGGTGAACCCTATAAGGTGGAACTCATCCGTGATTTGCCAGAAGGGGAGATAATATCCTTTTATAAGCAGGGAGAATTTGTCGATCTTTGTGCCGGACCTCATGTGGAATCTACTGGCAAAATAAAGGCATTCAAGCTTTTATCGGTTGCAGGTGCATACTGGAGAGGAAATGAAAAAAATAAAATGCTCCAGAGAATTTACGGTACTGCGTTTGCTAAGAAGAGTGACCTGGATGATTATCTGTTCAGGTTGGAGGAAGCAAAAAAGAGAGACCACAGGAAGCTGGGAAAAGAACTTGACTTGTTCGATATATATGAAGAAGGCCCCGGGTTTCCGTTCTTTATGCCTAAAGGAATGGTGCTCCGTAATCTGCTTGAAAATTACTGGAGAGAAGAGCATCAGGCAAGAGGATATCAGGAAATCAAAACTCCTATAATTCTAAGTGAAGAACTTTGGCACCGTTCAGGCCATTGGGATCACTACAAGGAAAATATGTATTTTACCAAAATAGATGAAGGCGATTATGCTATAAAACCGATGAACTGCCCGGGAGGTATGCTTGCATATAAGAGAAAACTCCATTCCTACAGAGATTTACCACAGAGAATGGCGGAGCTGGGATTGGTTCACAGACATGAGCTCTCCGGCGCTTTGCACGGTTTAATGAGAGTAAGATGCTTTACACAGGATGATGCGCACATATTTATGACTCCTGAGCAGATCAAGGATGAGGTGTTGGGCGTTATAAATCTCATTGATGATTTTTACAGTGTATTTGGATTTAAGTATCATGTTGAACTTTCTACAAGGCCTGAAGATTCGATGGGATCTGCCGAACAATGGGATATGGCAACCAATGCCCTTAAGGAAGCCTTAGAGGCCAATAAAATGAAGTATAAGATAAACGAAGGTGATGGTGCATTCTATGGTCCGAAAATAGACTTCCATCTTGAGGATTCAATAGGCCGTACATGGCAGTGCGGCACTATACAACTTGATTTCCAGATGCCTCAGAAATTTGATTTGAACTATGTGGGTGCAGACGGTGAAAAGCACAGACCGGTTATGGTTCACAGAGTTGTATTTGGAAGTATTGAAAGGTTTATTGCTATACTGACAGAGCATTTTGCAGGTGCGTTCCCTGTGTGGTTGTCACCTGTTCAGGTTAAGGTACTTCCTTTGATAGATAAGCATCATCAGTTTGCGGGTGAGGTTAAAGAGGCATTAGCGGCAAAAGGTATAAGGGTTGAGGTGGATTTCAGAAATGAAAAGATCGGCTATAAAATCAGAGAAGCTCAACTTGAAAAGACACCTTATATGCTGGTAATTGGTGATAAAGAGCTTGAAAACAGAGCTGTTGCCGTAAGATCCAGAAAAGATGGGGATTTGGGCTCGATGGCCTTAAATGACTTTATAAATAGGATTGTTGAAGAGGTAGAATCCAAAGCTAAGTAAAATGTGTAATAGAAAAGCAGGAAGGCAACTTGATGTTTGCCTTCTTTTTTTCTATTTTTACTTTGTGTTACATCTGTTTTTTTGAAAAGAACTGTGGTAATATTTTAGATAAGGTGATTCCAAAAAAATAACTGGGCAATGGGTATTTCAAAAAGCTGATTTACAATATTTGCCATGCGAAATAATGTTCCTATGCTTGAAGCTTTTTAGCTTTATTATTGGATTGGAACTATATATATATATTGACTAATTAATTTTTTTGAAACACCTGAGATGTCAAATTGAAAAAAAGCGGGGTAGAGACGAGTGATCGTAATTAAACCATATTTTGTGATAGAGTCTGATATTAATGGTGATGAAGTTCTCAAGCATATTGAGAAGGCAGGAAGGGTATGTTATAAAAGTGAAGACAAAGTAACGGAGGCGTCTGCTGCTGATTTTGTGCGAAAGATTATCAGGAATGGGCATGAGGCTGTTATTGAACATTATTGTGTTACAGTTAAGATTATTTGTGACAGGGGAGTTACCCATGAAATTGTGAGGCATAGGATTGCTTCATATTCACAGGAGAGTACCAGGTATTGCAACTACAGCAAGGATAAGTTTTCAAATCAGATTACATATATTGAACCATGCTTCTGGGACACATCAACTGAAGAGGGAAGCAAGAAATATGAAATATGGAAAAGTGTAATGGAGTATACTGAGCAAAAATATATGGAATTGCTTGAGGCTGGTGCTACACCTCAGGAAGCAAGAGCTATTCTTCCGAATTCGCTCAAGACTGAACTGGTCATGACCATGAACCTAAGAGAATGGAGACATTTTTTTAAGCTGAGGACTGCTTCGGCAGCTCATCCTCAGATGAGGGAGATTGCCATACCTTTGCTCAATAAATTTAAAGAAATGATCCCGGTTATTTTTGATGACTTGAATGTATAATTAAAAATCAATATACAAACATGCTGGCAATGTTGGAAAATTGTAAAAAGTATTTGACACTAAAGAAGTTTTCTGATAAAATATGACGGTGTAATGAAGAAGAAGTCATCCACTTCTCACCTTATAGACTTGTTCTGTTAAGGTTAATACTTAAAGGTTAAGTTTTTAACTTTGCTTATTAGGAGTTAAGTGGATCGGTTCTTTGATCCACTTTTTTGCGTTTGTTAAAAATTTGTAAAATTTTGCCCGGAGGTGTTTTCTATTAACAAAAACGAATTGATGATTAACGAGCAAATAAGAGATAAAGAGGTCAGGTTAATCGATGCTGATGGTACAATGCTTGGTATTATGACTTCAAAAGATGCCCAGGTTCTTGCAAATTCGAAATCTCTTGATTTAGTAAAAATAGCGCCTCAGGCAGTACCGCCGGTTTGTAGGATAATGGACTACGGTAAGTATATGTTTGAGCTTGCCAAGAAGGAAAAGGAAGCAAGAAAAAATCAAAAAGTAGTTAGCATAAAGGAAGTAAGGCTATCTGCGTCTATTGAAGATCATGACTTTGAATTTAAGGTGAAAAACGCAGTTAAGTTTTTGAAAGACGGCGATAAGGTGAAAGTTAGTGTGAAGTTCAGAGGTAGAGAGATGAACTACACAGCTTTAGGTGAACAGGTGCTTGAGAAGTTTGCAGAAGCCGTAAAGGAAGTTGGAACATTAGAAAAGAAGCCTAAACTTGAAGGTAGAAATATGTTAATGATAATTAACCCAAAGCAATAATTTAGAATATATAAGGAGGGAACATAGAATGCCTAAGATTAAAACTCATAGTTCTTCGAAGAAGAGATTTAGTTTAACTGCTACAGGTAAAGTAAAGAGAGCAAAAGCTTTTAAAAGGCATATTTTGACTAAGAAAACTACGAAAAGAACAAGAAACTTGAGGAAATCAACGCTTGTTGCAGCTGCTAACGAAGCTACAGTTAAAATGTTGATTCCATACAAGTAAGGAGGAGGGGAAGGTTTATGTCAAGAGTAAAAGGTGCAATGAGAACCCGTGCAAGACACAAGAAGATTATAAAGCTTGCTAAAGGTTATTTTGGAATGAAGAGTAGGAACTTCAGACTAGCAAACCAGGCTGTAATGAAGTCTTTGGTTTATGCATATAGAGATAGGAAGGCTAAGAAAAGAAATTTCAGACAATTGTGGATAGCTAGGATAAATGCTGCTGCAAGAATAAATGGACTTTCATACAGTAAATTTATGAATGGACTCAAAAAGTCCGGAATTACATTAAATAGAAAAATGTTAGCTGAAATGGCTGTTAATGATGCAGGTTCGTTTGCTCAACTTGCTGAAAAAGTTAAGTCAATTAAGTAGTTAAAACATTATAAGGAGCCTTGCGAGGCTCCTTTTTAGTTGTATAGTTTACGGATGAATAAATTATGTTTTGCCCTGAGGTGATGAGATGAATTTTATCAGTAGCAATAAAAATCCTGTTATCAAGGAGATAAAAGCTTTAAAGGAAAAGAAGTTCAGAGATCAGAAAGGTTTATACTTTATTGAGGGTATACGGTTTGTTGAGGAAGCTTTAAAGGAAAATGTGAAGATCTCAAAAATCCTTGTGTCAGATAAGCTGAAAGATGTTCATGGGGGAAAAGAAATACTTGAACGACTGGAATCACATGGTTTCCATAATATTTATACTCTTTCAAACAATATATATATGGAAATTACCGATACTGAGAGTCCACAGGGTATACTTGCAGTCTTGAAAAAAGAGGCAGTAAGCATTAATTCAGTCTATGATGATAAAAATTTCTTTGTTGTTTTAGATTCTTTACAGGATCCGGGTAATATGGGGACGATTATAAGGACAGCCGATGCAGTTGGAGTAACTGCGGTAATTGTATCTAAAGGCTGTGTGGATGTATATAATCCTAAAGTATTGAGATCTACCATGGGGTCGCTGTTTCATATACCGGTTTGTTATAGTGAAAATATATTGGAAACACTTCAGGAAATGAAGGATAAAGGGATAAAACTTTGTGCTGCACACCTTAAAGGAAGGAAAAATTATTTTGAGTTGAATTATAAGGAAAAAATTGCTATTATTATTGGAAATGAGGCCAATGGAATAAGCGACAGTGTTGCAGATATTTCAGACGAGCTGGTAAAGATACCTATGTCAGGGAAGAGTGAATCGTTAAATGCTTCGGTAGCAGCAGGGCTTTTAATGTATGAGGTATTGAGGTATAGACTTTAATGTAAAGTCATGAGCGAAGCGAATTCCCGGTAGAGAATAATATTCTGAATTGATAGTAAATTGCAGTAAAAAAGAAAGCCTTCTATTGTGAAGGTTTTCTTTTTTTTATTTAAATGTTTGAATATTTCTATTTCGCATATAATAAAATATGATGCTAAAGTCTGAACATTTTTGTTGACTGTAATTTAACTTCATGGACAGGCTTTTTGCAAAACAATATTTTCTCTATGAAATGGGGAGAATTAGGACAGTTGAAGTGTATTTTAACATTTTTGTAATCAGTGATGTTTGATGCACCGGCTGGTCAAGATTAAATTATCGAACAGGAGTTGGTAAGCTGCAATGCAAGATTACATAAGTTTATATTTGATTGCTGTTCTGATTTTATTTGTTTTCACCTTTTGGCTGATATTTTCCAAATCAAAAGATGAAAAGATTAAGATACGTGATGCTTCACTTACAAGTGATGAACTCGAAGCACATGCAATAGAAATGGCATATGATCATGCTGTTTCTAAAAAGCTTAATCTGTTTAATTGGCCTGTGCCAAGAATGAATGAAAATTATAAGTATATTTTATCCGTATATAAGGCTTTGAATGAGGATATGCAGAAGGGAATCGGGACAACACCCGCTGCAGAATGGCTTCTGGATAACTTTTATATAATTGAGGAACAGGTAAAGAGCGTTAGGAAAGATCTGACCAAGGAGTTTTATTCACGGCTACCTATGCTAAGTTCCGGGCCTTTTAAAGGGTATGCGAGAATATACACTGTAGCCCTCGAACTGGTATCTCATACAGATGGCAGAATAGACGAAAGGGTTCTGCTCAATTATATAAATGCATATCAATCCCATAATGTTCTTGCAAGCAGGGAATTGTGGGCACTTGCTATTATGGTTAAGCTCGCTTTGGTTGAAAATATAAGTTATATATGCCGGACAGTAGAAGAGACTCAGAAGCAAAGGCGTAAGGTAGAAGAGATACTTGCATCTGCAAAAGGTGAAGATGGCATTGATATAAAAAAGCTAACTTTAAGTATTGAAGCTGAGATTAAGGGGCTGTATCAGGTAAATTCGGCTTTCATAGAGCATTTGGCTTACAGGTTGAGGAGAATGGGTAGGGCTTATTCTCATGTTATAAGACACATTGACGACCTGTTAGAAATAGATGGAACAAATATTGATTCTATAACACATAAGGAACATAGTGAGCAAACAGTAAGAAAAGGATCAATAGGCAACTGTATAATAAGCTTGAAATATATATCCTCAAGCAATTGGGTGGACATCTTTGAGGCATTAAGCAAAGTAGAGAGCATTTTGAGGTCTGATCCGAATGGAACATACAATCTTATGGATCTGTCTTCAAAAAACTATTACAGAAAAAGAATAGAAGAACTGGCAATTGATTTTAATGTTTCCGAAAAGCATGTTGCCAATAAGGTTGTTGAGCTTGCTAAAAGGTCAATGGAAAGCAGTGGAGATTTATGTGACGTTAAGTGTAAAAGAAGCTGTCACGTAGGTTATTATATTATTGGAGAAGGATTAAGGGAACTGGAAAAGGAAGTTGGCCGCAAGAAAAGCCTGATAAAAAGGTTTGCCGGATTGATAAGAAGTAATCCATTAACTGTGTACATTGGCTCTGTACTGGCATTAACCATTTTAATTTGTGTACTGTTTTCCAGATATATATTTGCTGAAGCTTTGGAGTTCAGAGGAATACTTGCTTCAATTGGTTTTCTGGCTCTATTGCTGCCTTCAGCTGATGTTTCTGTAAACTTCATAAACTGGTTATTGAACCATGCGTTCAAACCTTCGTTTTTTCCCAGGATTGAACTTAAGGAGAGCATTCCTGATGAGTACAGTACTATGGTAGTTATACCTGCGCTGCTTCCCGATGAGAAAAGAGCAGTAGAATTGATTGATAATCTTGAAGTGTACTATCTGTCAAACCGGGAAAACAACTTGTATTTTGCTCTGGCGGGTGATTATAAGGATTCGGATACAAAGGATACGGTCGGTGACGGAAAGATCGTTAATTTGGCTCTGGACAGGATAAATGAACTGAACAGAAAGTATAGCAAGGATGGAAATGACATATTTTATTTTTTCCACAGGCACAGGCAGTATAACGAAAGACAAAAGAAGTGGATGGGATGGGAAAGGAAGAGAGGGGCACTTGTTGAGTTTAATGACTTGCTTCTAGGCTCGAAAAAGACAAGCTACAGTGTATGCTCAAAAGATATATCAAAGCTTCCGAAGATCAAGTATGTTATAACATTGGATGCAGATACTATTTTACCTTTAGGTACGGCCAAAAAACTGATAGGGACTATGGTACATCCGCTTAACCTGCCTGAAATAGACGAAGAAAAAGGCATAGTGGTTAAAGGTTATGGACTTATGCAGCCAAGAATTGGTTTTGATATTGAAAGTGTTAATAAAACCCTTTTTTCCAGGATTTTTGCAGGTGAAGAGGGGAGAGATCCCTATGCTAGTGCTGTTTCGGATGTTTATCAGGATTTATTTGGTGAGGGGATTTTTACTGGTAAAGGTATATATGACATTGATGTGTTTCAAAAATTGTTGGCAAATGCAATACCTGAAAACACTGTACTTAGTCATGACCTTCTTGAAGGATCATACATAAGAGCAGGACTGGTATCTGATATGGAGCTCATTGACGGGTACCCATCAAAGTATAATTCCTATGCCATGAGGCTTCATCGATGGGTGCGAGGTGACTGGCAGCTCTTACCTTGGCTTCGGGGCAATATCAGAAACAGATATGGAAAATCTGTCAAAAATCCTTTGTCCCCGGTATCTAGATGGAAAATAATTGATAATCTTAGAAGAAGCCTGATTGCGCCCTCTGTTATGTTGCTGGCCGGTCTTGGATTTAGTGTATTTCCGGGAAATATATTATTGTGGGTTGGTGTTTTACTGTTTATTACGTATTTCTCGTTCATATTGTCAGGTATTGATTATCTGGTGTATAAACCGCTTAGATTGATACTTGCGAGAAGGTATAAACCGGCTATTTGCGGGCTGAAAGCGGCTTTTCTGCAAATAACTCTACAGTTTGTATTTTTGCCGTATCAGGCTTATCTGATGGTCAACGCCATAGCAATTACTTTAGCAAGAGTTTTTGTTACAAAGAGAAATATGCTTGAGTGGGTAACTGCATTAGACACTGAACGGACTCTTAAAAACTCACTAAAAAGTTATGTAATAAAGATGAGAGTGAGTGTACTCCAAGCTATTGTAGTGTTAGGTCTGGCATTTTTGTTTAAGCCGCAATCGGCTATTCCGGCTTTCATAGTTTCGACTGTATGGTTTATTTCACCATTTATTGCCTATAGGGTGAGCAGAGAAGAGATAAAAACCGAAGAGCCATTGAGCAGAGATGATTTGCTTGAACTTAGAGCAACTGCCAGAAAAACCTGGAGGTACTATGAAGAGTTTGTAAATAATAAAAATAATTATCTTGCGCCGGATAACTATCAGGAGGATCCGCCAAACGGTATTGCATACAGGACATCTCCCACAAACATTGGGCTTGGAATGCTAGCGGCCTTGTGCGCAAGGGATTTTGGTTATATTGGTACAGATGAGATGTATAAGATCATCAAAAGGACAGTGAGTACCATTGAGAAATTGGACAAGTGGAATGGTCATCTATACAACTGGTATGATACCCGCACACTTAATACTTTAAGACCTAGATACATCTCAACTGTTGACAGCGGAAATTTTGTATGCTATCTAATTACGCTAAAAGAAGGGCTTTTGGAGTATTTAGACAGACCGCTTATTGAAAAGGTGATGGTTGACGGAATAAAAGACACTGTCAATCTCAGCAGGAAGGAAGAAGATGGAGTTGAATGGGAAACAGGGTACTTTGATGATTTTGCCGGAAGTTTTGATAAAGCTGGAAAGTTTGATTTGACACTATGGATTAAAGCTATAGACAAGCTTGCAGAGAGCCAGAGAGAAAAAGGGAGGAAGATTAATACCTGGTTTCGCAAGGTGGAAAATATGGTATCGGGATTTAAGGAGGAATTAAGCAATTACTACTCTTGGAGTTATTTGCTGTTTGAAATTCCTGAAGAATTACAAAACGGATACATCAAAGGGGAGCCCATAAAGTCTATAGAGACTATATTTGAACTGCTTAAGGTAAATGTGGCACTGGCAAAATTACCTGAGCACTATAGGAAGCTGAATACTGAAATCGATAAGCTTAACAAAATTATTCATAAAAATAAGGAAAGCGGATTTGTAAATGTAAAAAATTGGTTGGATAGATTGAAGCATGAACTTGAAAATTCTATCCGTAATGTTGAGCAGATTATTTCGAATTACCGTTATCTAATTGGCCGTATTGAAAAAATATCCAATGAAACGGAGTTTATACATTTATATGATAATAAAAAGCAGTTATTTTCGATTGGTTATAATATTGAAGAAAATAGTTTGACAAATTCATACTATGATTTACTGGCCTCCGAAGCCAGACAGACAAGTTATATAGCTATTGCGAGAGGAGAGGTTGATGCTCAGCATTGGTTCAAGCTTGGAAGGACGCTTACTCGGATAGATCGGTATAAAGGTATGATTTCATGGAGTGGAACAATGTTTGAGTACCTGATGCCTTTACTTATAATGAAGAGTATCAAAAATACATTGATGGATGAGACCTATTCGTTTGTCTTGAGTAGTCAGAAAAAATATGCAAGACAGAGGAATGTTCCATGGGGAACGTCTGAGTCGGGATTCTATTCTTTTGATATAAAGCTGGATTATCAGTATAAGGCGTTTGGGGTTCCATGGCTTGGATTAAAAAGGGGTTTGGCTGAAGATATGGTAGTAGCACCCTATTCTACCATGCTTGCATTGCCGATTGATCCGCATGATTCGGTAAGAAATCTTAAAAGGTTGGCGGCAGAGGGGGCAAATGGACCCTATGGATATTATGAAGCGGTAGATTACACTCCGGAGAGGCTGCCGATTGGTTTAAAATACGGTATTGTAAAAAGCTATATGGCTCACCATCAGGGAATGAGCATATTGGCTCTTAACAATTATTTAAACAGAAATATAATGCAGAAGCGTTTCCACAATGATCCGGTAGTTGATGCTGCTAAACTGCTTCTCCAGGAAAAGGTGCCTTCAAATATTCTCTTTACAAAGGAGACGAAGGAGAGGATTTTGCCGTTTAACGATATAACCTTTGATGTAGAAGATTCGTACAGGGAATATGATATGCCTGACTACGATCTGCCTAAGGCTCATATTTTATCAAACGGAAGCTATTCTGTAATGGTTACTGATAAAGGAACCGGATACAGCAGGAGCAATTTGTTAGATGTTACCAGGTGGAGGGAAGACATTACCTTAGATAATTACGGAATATTCTTCTATGTGCGGAATGACAACACTAATGAAGCATGGTCTTCAGGCTATGCGCCCGTTTACAAACGTCCCGACAAATATAAGGTAGTATTTACATCAGGAGTGGCAAAGTATCACAGGAAGGATGGTGATATTGACACAGTTACTGAGATTGTTGTCAGCTCTGGTGACAATGCAGAAATAAGAAGAGTAACTTTTGTAAACCACGGGAGCGAAGCTTGTGTGTTGGAGGTCAGCAGCTATTTTGAGCTTGTTTTGACACAGCATGGAGCGGATGTGGCGCATCCTGCTTTCAGTAACCTGTTTATAAGAACACAGTTTATTCCTGAGTTAAACTGCCTTGTAGCCAACAGAAGACCACGTTCTGAAAATGATAAAACCATGTGGGCTGCCAACATACTGACCCTCGAAGGGGAGGCATTAGGAGGCATACAATATGAAACAGATAGATTTAAGTTCATTGGAAGAGGTAGAGACGTATCAAATCCTCAGGCTATAGAACCAAGTAAGCCACTGTCGAACTCGGTGGGAGCAGTCCTGGATCCTATTATGGGTTTGAGGTATATGATAAGGATAGAGCCGGGAAAGACTGCCAGGCTGAATTTTGTTGTTGCTGTGGCTGAAAGCCGTGAAGCAGTACTGGAAACGGCCTCAAAATACTCAAATCAGGATATTATTCCTGAAGAGTTTAATCTTGCTGCAACAAGAAGCCGTGTGGAAGCAAGGTATCTGAATCTTAAAACTTCAGAAATTGAATTTTATCAGGATCTTATATCTCATATATTGTTTATTAGCCCTGCGCAAAGACTAAGGCAGGAGTGCATTATTAATAACACTAAAGGTCAGCCGGCATTGTGGCCGTACGGGATATCAGGAGATGTGCCTATAGTTCTGTTGAGATTGGAAAAGACTGACGAAATAGATATAGTTTATGAAATATTGAAAGCCCATGAATACTGGAAGTATAAAAATCTGAAAGTTGACCTTGTAATACTTAATGAGGAGGAAAACAGTTACAACAATCCTTTACATGGATTAATAACTGATATTCTCTCTACAAGCCATGCTCATGATATGATAAATAAATCAGGAGGAGTGTTTGTTTTAAAAGAGAGCAGTATTCCAAAGGAGGATGTTAATCTGATTTGTGCGGCAGCAAGGGTGGTGCTTAGCGGCAATGCCGGAGATTTGAGGGAGCAGTTATATGTTAGAAAGGAAAAGGGATTGCCTGAATTAAAAGTATATAAAGCATCAGCCCGGAAGTATGAACACAAGCTTAATGAGGAACCTGACCTGAACTTTTTTAATGGTATCGGCGGTTTTAGAGAAGGAGGTAAAGAATATGAGATTATTTTGAGAAACGGTGTTACCACTCCTCTTCCATGGTCAAATGTAATATCGAATCAAAAATTTGGATTCCTGGTTACAGAATTCGGGTCAGGATATACATGGCATGAAAACAGCAGGGAGAATAAATTAACTCCATGGTCAAATGACCCTGTATCCGACACACCGGGTGAGATAATTTATCTTTCGGATGATGAAACGGGTGAAATATGGAATATTACTCCTTTGCCTATACGTGAAAACGAGGCGTATTCAGTTATACATGGTTTTGGATATAGTATATTCAGGCACTCAAGTCATGGTTTTGAACAGGAGTTGACCCAGTTTGTTCCTGTAAGTGACAATTTAAAGCTAAGTTTGATAAGATTAAAAAACGTGTCTGATTATACGAGGGAAATCAGTTTGTACTATTATATAAGGCCGGTGCTTGGTGTTAATGACCAATTGACAGCTTCACATATAAGCACTCAGAAACATGATTTGGGCACCATACTGATAAGGAACACATACAACGAAGAATTTGCAGGCAGAATAGCTTTTGTTGATACTTCATTGAAGGAAAGGACATTTACCTGTGACCGAAAGGAATTTCTTGGCGGGGGTACTCTTTCTAATCCACCGGGTGTAAGAAGAGTTAAATTGTCTGAAGCAACAGGAGCCGGGCTTGACCCATGTACAGTTATTTGTACTGCTATCAGCTTTAAGCCTGGAGAGGAAAAAGAGATTGTTTTTATGCTGGGAGAAGAAAGAAATGTTAAGTCTGTTGAATTATTGACAGGCAAATACAGAAAAGTAGATGAAGTAAAGAGGGCTCTTCATGAAGTAAAGGAATTCTGGAAAGAAAAACTGGAAAGTCTTCAGTTTTCTACTTCTGATAAAGCAATGGATTACATGCTGAACGGATGGTTGTTATATCAGGCTCTTTCGTGTAGAATGTGGACCAGATCAGGATTTTATCAATCCGGTGGAGCATATGGATTCAGGGATCAATTGCAGGATTGTCTTTCGCTTGCCAATATTATCCCGGAAATTACCCGTGCACAGATCCTGCTGCATTCCAAGCACCAGTTTATTGAGGGGGATGTTCAGCATTGGTGGCACGAAGAGAAATACAAAGGGACTAGAACCAGATTTTCAGATGACCTTTTGTGGATGCCCTATGTTACTGCCGAATATATCAGAATTACCGGAGATACGGATATACTGAAGGTAGAGACGCCATTTTTAGAAGACGAGCCTTTAAAAGATTTTGAGGATGAAAGCTATAGGATACCCCAAATATCAAGTGAGGTGTCATCCTTATATGACCATTGCATCAGAGCTATTGAAAGGTCTTTGAAATTTGGTGAGCATGGTATTCCTTTAATTGGCTCAGGAGACTGGAATGACGGAATGAATACCGTTGGAAACAAGGGCCGGGGTGAGAGCGTATGGCTGGGATGGTTTATGCATTCAATCCTTATGAGTTTTGCACCTATATGCAGTAGTATGGGGGAAGAAGAACGTGCCCGGAGATACTTGGATATTGCAAGAGATATTGTCAGATCCATTGAGGAAAACGCTTGGGATGGCAACTGGTACAGAAGAGCATATTTTGACGATGGACATCCACTAGGTTCCATTCAAAACAGCGAATGCCAGATTGATTCTCTGGCACAGTCATGGGCTGTTATATCAGGGGCTGGTGATAGGGAAAGGATCAGTTCTGCAATGAATGCTCTGGAAAATTACCTTGTAAAGAGGGATGAAGGGCTTATAAAGTTGCTCACTCCACCTTTTGATGAGGGAGATCTGGAACCGGGGTATATAAAAAGTTATGTTCCGGGTGTTCGTGAAAATGGAGGACAATATACCCATGCGGCATGTTGGGTTGTAATGGCTTTCGCTATTTTAGGAGACGGAGACAAAGCCACGGAACTGTTTGGGCTTCTTAATCCTATAAATCATGCAAAAACCCATATGGAATATTCGAAATACAAGGTGGAACCCTATGTGCTGGCAGCAGATGTCTATTCGGTAGATCCTCATACGGGCAGGGGAGGTTGGACCTGGTACACCGGGGCAGCAGGATGGATGTACAGGATTGGGATGGAATATATACTTGGATTTAAAAAGAACGGGGACAGTCTATTGATAGATCCATGCGTACCAAAGGTGTGGGATGGGTTTAGTATTAGGTATAGATACAAGGATACATTTTATAGTATTTCTGTAAAAAATCCTGATGGAGTGAATAGGGGCGTTAACAAGGTTATTGTGGATGGCAAGGAACTTGACGGGAAAATTATCGAACTCATTAATGACAAAACGGAGCATAATGTAGAAGTGGTTTTAGGGAAGGAACAAGGCTTGAATGATTGATAGATAGTACTTTTTTATAGACATACCGAATAAATTTAACTATAATGATATTGTGTTTTAATAATTTAATTCAAGGGGGTCAACAATGAGATATTTAGAAAATTCATTCAAGTTTTTGTCAAAGCATTTTGCAATTTTTATACCTTTTTTATTGATGCCAATAGTGATTATTGCACTGTCAATAACGCGAGTTTTGGCTGTAATCGGTGAACTTGGCGGGCTGGAATTTTTCAGTACTTATAGTTCGTTTGTTGCCGAGCAGAATTTTGAAGGAATGCTTGGACTTATCAAATCAATTTTTCCAGTTATTGGATTTATATTTGCAATTTCAATAGTTTTATATAGTATTGTGAATCCTGCTACATTTGGGATGATCAATAAAGCATACTCAACAGGCAGTGCTTCATTGGCGGACTTTTTTCCTGAGCTCAAGAAAAACTTTGTAAAATTTATTTTGTATATATTAACTATGATTTTATTCTCAATAGCTTTTGCAATTGGTTTTGGTGTGATTTTTGGAATAATAAAAGGTATTTTGGGTTTGTTTGGTGGTTTGGGGAATTCTTTGTATAATCTTATTTCTTTTGTAACCGATCTTTTATTGACTCCAATTGGTGTTTTGACATTAATGTGGTTTGCTGCAATGGTAACAGAAGATTGTGGACCATTCGAAGCATTTCCTAGGGCCTTCAATGCTATGATTAAACGTTTCTGGAGTGTTTTGGGTATATCTCTGCTATTATTTTTTGGATATATTATACTAGCAGGTATTTTAGTTGCAATATTTGCTATTATGAAGAGTTATTTATTGGCCGGTATAGCATTTTTTATTCTTGGAGCAATATATTCTGTTTTAGTGTTGATATACTCCTTTGAAGTATATAGAGGTGAAACATATAAGGATGATCTCTTAGCTGTTGATCAAGATTATACTATAAACGATAATCCGGGAGATTATCTATAATTGGTATGTTGCAGAATAAGAATCTTTTTAACTTATAAAGAATCTTTGCAAATTTTAGTACGCATATATTTGCCTCTTTTATTTCACACGAAGAGACGAAATAGAAACCGACTGACCACTATTGGTTAGTCGGTTTTTTGTACTCTGCAATCAATAAATCAACCATTCTTCCATAGCTTTTGATACCGTCTTCCTGTCTGTTTGCCTTTAGATAGGTATTGTTTATTGAAGAAGAGAATTCCTCGACAGGTGTTTCGTACTTCTTCCAGTATTGGTTTATAGCATTCAGGTCTCTGCTTATACCTTCAGAGTAGTTGGCTCTGATTTGCGAATACTTGTCGGGAGCATTCTGGTATAGGGCATTTGATGCGTAAATTAATGCGTATAACATTCCTGAATATTGGAAGTCCTTATCAGGATGAAATTTGCAAGCAATATAGGCTATATAATTTGCTTCATCCTCTCTTGCAAAACCTCTTTGGTGAGCCATTTCATGACAGGCTGTAAAAGGAAACGGAGCATCGGTAATTGACGCATTTACATTTGCTTCTCCGGTGAAGGGCGAATATATACCCTCAATTCCCAAATACGACATGACCTCGGACAGGACAACACCTTTTGGTCTGGAGTAAAAGCCTTCGAATTCAGGATATATTTTCGCAGCACTTTCATAGCCTTTATGTGCGCGTTTTAATGCGTCTTGTTTGCCGGCTGAAAGTATCATAACGCCATTTTCGTCTTCTCTTACGTATTTTCTGAGTTCATTGGCTTGTATGACAAGGTTGTTACATACAGCGGCAAGATCTTCAACTGATGCCTTTTGAACATCTAAAGCTGCTATCTGAGAAAAAGGAAGCCTTTGATAGTTTAAGCCCCAGAGAACGACAAAGGAAAAATACATCACACTTATAAAGACTATAATATTAATGAGTGATCCAAGCAGAAGCTTCTTTAATTTGGCAGGTGTCTTAAATAAATTGATTATAAGGCGTATGAGCTGTGTTATAATTAGCACAATGAAGCCGACTAAGAGGAATTCCCCCAGAGAAAAGGGTAAAAATCCTGAAATAAGGTTTATTGGTGCGACAATAAATTTGTAAATTCCGGAAGAATAGAACTTTTCAACTATCTCAGGGAAAAGAGTTGAAAGGTAACTAAGTAGAATGCCTGCCGGAAAAAGAAGTATAAGATACAATTTTTTTATGTTCTTTTTTAGATCCATTTTACACCATCCTGTTTGATACTTTAGGGATAAAGAAAAACATCCAATTCGTGTATTATGAAAACATTTTGGCAATGTTAAATAAGGTATGACTAAAATATAAGTTCCTACTCTGGATAACGAAAAAACTTGATTTAATAATGTTCTCAAAATATGAGAATAGGAAGTTATTTTTTCGTTATCCCTAAGAACTATTATTTCAGCTATCTGCATATCTGTGCCATGTACCTCTGACGGTATCATGGTCAAGACCAATTTCAAGCTCGTGTAAAAAAATATCACGAGGGACATTAACGGCGCCAAGGGATTCAAGATGCTTGCTGTACACCTGGCAGTCTATAAAGTGAAACCCGATCTGGCAAAGTTCTCTTGTCAGGGTTATAAGAGCTGTTTTTGACGCATTGTCCATCGTTGAAAACATTGACTCTCCGAAAAAGCATTTTCCCAATGATACGCCATAGAGGCCTCCGACCAGATCATTACCAAACCAGGTTTCAACGGAATGGGCAAATCCAAGCTTGTGCAATTCACAATAGCTTTCAATCATACCATCGGTTATCCAGGTGTTTCCGCTTCTGAGCTTGCCACACATGGTTATTACATTACGAAAGCATGTATCATAGGTTACCCTATATGTTTTTTTCCTAAGAAACTTTTCCATTGATTTTGATACTTTTAAGTTTTCCGGATAAAGTATGAACCTTGGATCGGGTGACCACCACAGTATCGGTTGCCCTTCCTCGTACCAAGGAAAAATTCCACTCCCATAAGCAAGAAGAAGACGCTCAACACAGAGGTCTCCTCCTACAGCCAGCAGTCCATCCTCATCTGAAAGCGAGGGATGGGGAAACAGCAAATCTCTGGTAAGTCTATATACTGGCATTAGTCTGTCTCCTCGGTCTTTCGGTATATTTTTACTTCATCATCAGCCAGGTCAATTACAGCCGTTCCACCAGTTGAAAGTTGACCAAACAACACCTCATCAACAAAGTAGGTCTTGATTTTTTCCTGTACAACTCTCAAGATCTCACGGGCACCGTAATTTGATGACATACCTTTGTTGGCAAGCCATTTATAAAATTTGTCTGTTATCTTCAGTTTAATATTTTTTGCTTTGAGTTTTTCCTCAAATACTTTCATGGCTTTTTTGGCTATAAGCAGTGCCATATCTTCATTTATATGATTGAAAACAGCAATTTCATCAAGCCTGTTTCTAAACTCAGGGGAGAATATTTTCTCGACTTCTTTAAGTATGGCACTTCTTTCAACGCTTCTGTTGTCAAAGCCTATCATTGCTTTTCCAACTTCCCGTGCACCGGCATTTGAAGTCATTATCAATATTACATTTCTGAAATCAGCCTTTTTCCCGTTGTTGTCTGTAAGGGTGGCATAATCCATAATCTGAAGAAGGATATTATATATATCAGGGTGTGCCTTTTCAATTTCATCAAGCAAAAGAACGCAATAAGGAGTTTTCCTGATTGCATCTGTCAGGAGGCCGCCTTCTTCATATCCGACATATCCGGGAGGAGCTCCTATTAGCCTTGCAACTGTGTGCTTTTCCTGATACTCGCTCATATCAAATCTGATAAGAGGAATTCCAAGAACTGAAGATAGTTGTTTGCACAATTCGGTTTTACCTACTCCTGTAGGCCCAACAAAAAAGAGTGAAGCCACAGGTTTTTCAGGCTCATTAAACCCGGCGCGGGATCTTTTGATAGCACCGGCAACAGTGTCTATAGCTTTGTCCTGGCCGAATATTTCCTTTTTAAGCTTTTTATCCAAATCTTTAAGTTGAGCAATCTCACTGCTTGAAACTGATTTTTGAGGTATTTTTGCTATAGATGACACTGTAAGTTCAATGTCTTTTTCCGTAATTTTAATGATTTTTTTATCATTTTTACAGTGAAGCCTGACATAGGCGCCTGTTTCGTCAATGACATCTATAGCTTTGTCAGGCAGATGTCTGTCCTGAATATATTTAGCAGAAAGTTCTGCCGCAAGTCTTAAGGATTCGTCAGTATATCTGACCTTGTGATAATCCTCATACCTGTCCTTAAGACCTGTAAGTATTTTATAAGTGTCTTCAATATCAGGTTCAGGGACATCTATTTTTTGGAACCTTCTTGAAAGTGCCCTGTCTTTTTCGAAGTACTTTTTATACTCCTCGTAAGTGGTTGAACCGATAAAACGCAAAGTACCCTGCGTCAGAAACGGCTTGATTATATTCGAGGCATCCATTGCACCGTCTGATACAGAACCGGCCCCAACAATAGTATGAATTTCATCTATATATACAATGGCTTTTTCCTGGCTTTGAATTTCATTAAGCACCTTTTTCATACGTTCCTCAAAGTCACCGCGATACTTGGTTCCGGCCAACATGCTGCCCATGTCCAGATAGTAAATCTTGCTACCTTTTAAGGAATTTGGTACCTTGTTTTCAACAATAAGTCTGGCAAGCCCTTCTGTTATAGCTGTTTTTCCAACACCTGGGTCACCAACATGTATAGGGTTGTTTTTCAATCTTCTTGAAAGAACCTGAATAGTTCGTTCAAGAATGTCTTCCCTTCCTATAAGGGGGTCGATTTTACCTTTTTGAGCCTTTTCTACAAGATCAACTGTAAAGTTTCTCAAGAACTCACTTTGTTCCGAGGTTGATTCCGATGTTTCTTCGTATTCGTGCACATGGGTTTCTGCTTTTTCAAGATAATGATCATTTTGTTTAGGCACCAGTGAAACTCCATGGGAGATAAACTTCAGGACATCTATTCTCTTTACTCCGTTTTTCTGAAGTATATAGCTTGCAAAGGATTCCTTTTCGTTGAAAAGGGCAACAATAATGTCACCAAGTCTTATTACTTCTTTACCTGAGGACATGCAATGATATGCAGTAGACTGCATAATACTGTTTACACCCACCGATTCTATTGGATCTGCATCTTCAACCACAGGTATATTTTCATCAAAGAACTTGGCCAGTTCATTCTTGATGGTATCGACATCAGCGCCGCAGCTCTCTACAATGGCTGCGCCTTCGTCGAAAAAGAGTGAGGCATAAAGAATGTGTTCAGGTGTAAAGTATTCATGGCTCTTATATTTTGCCTCATTGTATGCGGCCATTAAAACTCTGTTTGTTATATCATCCAATTTCATATAAACCCCACCAATTCTAAGTATTAGGTATGACTAAAAATTGAGTTCCTGTTTATTCCGGTTCCATAACTGCTACCAAGGGGAAATCTCTTTTTACGGACATTTCTTCCACCTGTGCAATCTTTGTGCAGGCAATATCATAAGTATATGCGCCCACAATGCCTTTGCCCTTCTGATGAACATCAAGCATTATCTGAGTAGCCTCAGTGGGACTTTTACGAAATACTGCAACTAAAACCTCTACAACGAAATCCATTGTGGTATAATCATCGTTTAAAAGTATTACTTTATACATCTTTGGTTTCTTAAACTCTACTATTGTATCTTCCTTGTAAATAATCTTTTCGGACATAAAACTTTTTCTCCTAAAGCTAATAAATTCTTTGCCATATTTAATATAAATTATAACAAATTAAGCTCAAAATGTGCAACCAATACTCATAGAATGATTATGCAGAAATGTATGAGATTGGTCTTGGCAATCATGATTATATTGAACGCGATAAAGATTTTACATCGCGCTTCAATTTCGTTAATACAATATCACGAAAATCAAATTTTCCAATGTATAATCTTTTTCGTGATTTATATAGAAATTCATCCGCTTAAGAAATTCGTATTTACATGTTTAATATCATAGGGTAAAAAAATCACTGATAATTTTGATGAATATAATTGATAAATTTAATAACAATAAGAAAGGTGGTTGTTGGTGATTACAGTATTAATAGAGCAAGTACTTGAAGTGTATCTGGAGGGCTTTTAATGAAATATATAAAGTTTATACTTATAGGGTTGGCAACAGGTCTGGCAAACGGACTTTTTGGCTCGGGAGGCGGAACAATAGCTGTTCCTGCCATGATATTGCTTTTAAAAGAAGAAGAGCATAAAGCTCATGCCACTGCAATTTCAATCATTTTGCCATTGACCGTTGTAAGTGCGGCTCTCTACATAACTAACAATTTTATCAATTGGGAACTGACGGTTAAAGTGATTATTGGTGGGGTTATTGGCGGTTATATAGGTGCTAAGCTTCTTAATATATGTCCTTCACGCATATTAAGGAAAATATTCGCCGTATTTATGATTGCTGCTGCTGTAAGAATGATATTGTAATAAATGTATTTCGAGAAGACTTTAAAATATATGTTTCAAAAAATAGATTATGTGAGCTGTGTTTAATTAAAACATGTGAACTGTAAGATGGAACAAAGAATTTATTGAAACGCGTAGAGCGGAGGAGTTATGATACTTTTTCTTATTGGACTTGTTTCAGGAATAATTAGTGGAATGGGAATAGGCGGAGGGACGATTTTAATTCCGGCACTGGTTATATTTGCAAATCCTGATCAACATGTTGCCCAGAGTGTTAATCTGATATTTTTTATTCCTACAGCTGTTATTGCACTGATAGTACATATAAAGAATAAGCAAATTGATTTTAAAGCGGCAATTCCAATAATAATTTTCGGACTGTTAGGTGCATATATTGGATCTCATCTTGCAATCAGCCTGCCTGGCTCTGTATTAAAAAAAAATTTTGGGGTTTTTCTTTTGATACTCGGTATTTGTGAAATAGTTAGAAAGGACAAACAAAAGGTGGCGGGAAAAAATTTTGAGAATACAGGCCAAAAGTCCTGAAAACCTTTGGTAGACTTTTTTGATGCCGGAAAGAAATGTACTTTCTCAGGCATTAAAAAAGGGAGCTCTGCTCCCTACATTAAATGTAGTTTTGCAGCAGCTCCCTGTTTATAGAATTGTAATTGACTTTACGGCTCAGAACCGCTTACTTTGGTACCGGATATATACACTGTTATTTTAGACCAGTCAGCAAAATTAGTTGCTGAAGAATTGAAGGAATAATCATTAGATTGATTATAGTTAGACCAGTCGCTTTTATTTATTCTTGTATGTATTTCAGTGCTGGCGCCAGCAGCAAGATTCCCTGCCCCTGATGTAAAGCTGATTTCAAGGTAATTGTCTGCAGTTGAAGTTGGAGAACTCATACTTATGAAAGATCCATTTAAGTTAGAGCTCCCAACCATAGCATAATCAACATTAAATGCTTGTGAAACTGAACCGTCAACAGTATAGTAATATCTTATTTTTACTTTTGAAAGATCAATTGATGACGAACCTGTATTTGTTATTTTGAACTTAGGAGTTAAACCGTTTGTTGAAGATGTTGTGTTGCCATTGAACATCTGTACACTCAAGCTTCCGCTGGATGACCCTGAAGTAGGTGTGGGAGTAGCTGCTTTAGTTGGAGTAGGGGTAACAATTGGTGTGGGAGTAGCTGCTTTAGTTGGAGTAGGGGTAACAATCGGTGTAGGAGTAGCGGTTTTAGTTGGTGTAGGAGTAGCAGTTTTAGCAGGAGTAGGAGTAACAACAGTTCCGCTGCCCGAGGGTTCAGTACCCCATTGTAAAGTTCCTGACAGATAAACCGTCACTTTATTTGTATCAGCAAAGGATGTGGCTGTTGGGTTAAAGGAATAGTCTCCTGTTTGGGTATAGCTAGACCAATCATTCTTGTTGATTCTTGCATGTATTTCAGTATTTGAACCGGCTGCCAGTGTACCGGCACCTGATGAAAATGCGATTTCCAAATAGCAGTCTGCACCAGACACTGGAGAACTCATGGTGGTGAAAGTTCCGTTTACGTTTGAATTTCCAACCATTGCATAATCATTATTATAGGATTGTGCAGTAGAGCCTTCTGTGGTATAGTAGTACCTTATTTTAACATTTGACAGATTGATTGCGGATGAACTGTTATTTATCAGTTTAAACTTTGGAGTCAAGCCGTTTGTTGAAGGTGATAAATCTCCATTGTACATTTGAATTTTCAAACTTCCATTGGATGATTGTGATGTAGGTGATGCAACAATTGTAGGAACAGGTGTTGCAGTTATCGCTACTGTTTTTGTTGGAGTTGGAGCAGCAGTTGCGGTTACGGTAGCAGTTGCAGAGCTTCCGGATGGAATATTGCTGTTCCTTTTTTCATACAGCCAGTCTTTTACAAACTGTCCCATATGATCATTATATGTTGAATCTCCGCTGCTATTGTTTGGCGAACCTGCGAGATCCCATGTTGGAACACGGGTCGAGAACATAATAGGTTTATAATCGTTGTCAAAGGTCCATGCAGTCCAGCTTATACCCTTAGTGTCCAAATAATTCTTATAGGCATTTCCGTAACTACTTACAGTGCCGGAAGTGATGGAATCACCATCATGTTGGAAGCCCCATTCGGTATTTAAGAAAGGAACTGAATTTGCTGCATTACCGAAGTTTGGATCCCATGCTCCGGCTCCTCCATGGGTAGGATAATAGTGCGCACTGTAAACAATGTTGCCACCTGTTATAGGTTTTGAAGCAGCTTGACCAAGATTTTGTGACCACCTTGGACCACCTACGATAATAAGATTGTTTGGTGCTATTGTGCGTATCATGTCAACCCAACCCTGAGCAGTAGTTCTCCATGTATCCCAATCATCAGGGTATGTGGGTTCGTTAAATAATTCGAAGATAACATTTGGAGTATCTTTATACTTGTTTGCTATAAAGGTCCAGAAATCTCTCGTCTGTGTGTCTTTGTCGGAATAGGTATCGATGTAGTGCCAGTCAATTATACAATACACGCCTTTTGAAATACATGCCTGAACTGCAGCTTCGAGATGATCGTCAAAATATGAGTTGTTTAATTTGCCATTATACCAACAGTTAGTCCATCCGGCTTCTCCGTCTATAGCACCAGGATAAACAGGAAGTCTGACTACTCTGGAATACCAGCCATCGGATTCGTCAGTAGCCATGTTAATGAGGTCGACAGCAGTTTTTCTGCCTCTGAAAGCCCCTTGGTGTTCGATAGCACCGATGTCAATAAGGGATACACCCCTTAGTACTACTGTGTTACCTCCGGGGTCTTTTATATATTTACCGTCGACATGAAGCCATGGGGTTGGGATTGAAGCAGCACTTGGAGTAGATAAGATAAAAGTGAAAACAAATGAGAAAAGAAAAACAAAGATAGCTAATACTGCAAAAATTCTTTTTGCGTTGTTCATAACATTCTCTCCCTTCAAATTTCCAATACTAACAAATACTCATTCGGAAGAGGTCTTAAAAAATAAGCTTGTTGAAGAGCCAAAAAAATAAAACTATCATTTTCGGCGACTCGGCTGTCCTAGTCAAAGACCTTAGACCCGTAGCTCTGCGTCACTGGTTTTCACCAGATTTGCCATTTCGAACGATGTTTTGTTAATATATTTTTTATTATAGCATAGCATGGTATATATTGTAATGGGTCGTTAGTACTAGGATAGGACAAAATTACCAATTTCTAAAATATTAAAATATTTATAAATTATAGGAACATAGTGAGCGTATTTTAATAACTTTTCAATATAACTGGAAAAATTAATACTTATATGAACTGCCGGGCCCTGTGCTTTGTATCTATATTTTTACAATATCTCTTGGGATTTTATTTTGTAAAGGTATTGGCATTTTTTATGATATCAGTTATAATTATTATGTAATATGACATAAGTATAATATGTATTTAGTGTTTAATCATATCTATGTTGTTTCGTTTGTTTAAATTTAAGGGGTGGTTTCATGGATAATAAAAAAGACGTTTTGAGAGTGACCATGAAAGATATTAATTTGCTTCCGGAAGATATTTTGGCTGCATCTTCGGGTTCAACTGAAAAAAGAAGAGCGCAAGCTGAAGAAAAAGGAAATAATGAAGCCGGAAAGGCTACTAATGAGGTTGCCTCAAATGTATCGCCTGTACAATCGGAAAAGAGCAAGGAAGGTGTAGTTACACTTTCAAAAAGTTTGAAAGATAATTTAATAGATAGTATACAGCAGAGTTCTGGAAGGGCTACTAGTTTTTTGAATTCATTAAAGAAGGATAAGATTAGGAATCTTGAAAGAGTTTTAGGTATTGATAAAAAGGACTTATCCTTTTCAAGCAAAAAGAATTATATTTACACTACAGGTGCTGGAAGAATGGTCATTATAGACCGTGATATCTGGGGTGAGCCATGTACTGTTACTGTTAAAGAGGCTAATGATGTTGCTATCAGGCGTGTAAAGTTTTTTGACGATGAACCGTTCTTGTACCCTATATTTAACGAAAAGAATTTGACCGGCGATGTTATACATATGGATGATAATGAAATCTGGTATTTAAGCAAAGACGAAGCAACCCTTGTGCTATTTAAGAATGATAAGCCAGACTTCCTTAAAGTATCGCTTAAGAATTTTAAGAATATTAATAACAAAAAATCCTTACATACTTATTTGGATAGCTTCAAGATGCTTTATCTTGATAAAAAACTGCATAATCTTTTGATTGAAGAAAGAAATATTTTGGTTGAGGACATAATTAGAATAAGGTCTTGGTATGCAATATATAAGAATAGTAGCAGGACTTATAAGGTTTTGCTTTTTGATGAGTACAAACAATTGTATGATGAGTTTACGTTCAGTAAGCTTCCATCAGTAAAAGAAGACGGTTGGGATGTTTTATTTTCAAAGGATATTGTAGAATATGTAAAAACAAACAAATATTCCTTTGAAAACTTTAAGCAGGATGATGGACACTTGGAATATTGGCAGAATATAGGAACGAAAAGAGTTTGTGTTCTAAGATGTAAGATTTAGTATAGCTGATAAATTAGTTAAAGCAGAGGATGTGATAATGACTTGTGTTGTCACATCCTTATTTTAATGTTAAGGAAATTATGGTTGTTTTATATTCTTGTTTAAAGTTTTTTTTGTTGAATAATGTAGTTTTTTTTAGTAGAATGTTTATTAAGGGGTTTTATCTAATAATGTAGTTATAAGGAGAGATGAGTGAGATGAGTAAGAAGGATTTTGTCAAGGTGATTTTAGATGAGAGTGAGATTCCAAAGCAATGGTATAACATTGTTGCGGACATGCCTAACAAGCCTGCACCGTATTTTAGTGCAATGACATTGAAAGAAGCTACACCTGACGAGTTGCATGCTATTTTCCCAAATGAGGTTATTAAACAGGAAGTATCGGAAGAAAGATGGATAGACATTCCTGTTGAAGTTCGTGAAATGTATCGTCAGTGGAGACCAAGTCCTCTTTACAGAGCAAAAGGACTGGAAAAGTTTTTAGATACTCCTGCAAGAATTTATTATAAATATGAAGGAACTAATGCTACAGGAAGTCATAAATTGAATACTGCTCTTCCTCAAGTATTTTATAATAAGGCGGAAGGTATAAAAAGGATAGCTACTGAGACAGGAGCAGGGCAGTGGGGGAGTGCATTGAGCCTTGCATGTAGTCAGTTTGGTCTCGAATGTACTGTGTATATGGTTAAAGTAAGCTATCAGCAGAAGCCTTACAGACGTTCGTTCATGCAGACTTTTGGAGGGACTGTTATTCCAAGCCCAAGCAATCTTACAAATTGTGGAAGATCTATACTTGAAAAAGATCCGGATTGCACGGGAAGCTTGGGAATTGCTATAAGTGAAGCTTGTGAAGATGCTGCTACGCATAGTGATACAAATTATGCATTAGGAAGCGTATTGAACCATGTTTGTCTTCACCAGACGATAATAGGTCTTGAAGCAAAGAAACAGCTCGAAATGCTCGATGAGTATCCTGATGTTGTATATGCCTGCTGTGGTGGTGGAAGTAACTTTGGTGGCCTTGCGTTTCCGTTTGTTAAGGACAGAATTGAAGGCAAAAAGGTAAGATCTGTAGCGGTTGAACCTACTGCATGTCCAACTTTGACAAGGGGTACTTTTGCTTATGACTATGGTGACACTGCGAAAGTTGGTCCTATTACCAAGATGTATACTTTAGGGCATGATTTTGTACCTTCAGGAATACATGCAGGCGGATTGAGATATCATGGAGTTTCACCTATAATAAGCCAGTTGTATGCTGATGGACTTATTGAGGCAGAAGCATATGGACAAAGATCTGTATTTGAAGCAGCTGTTATGTTTGCAAAAAATGAAGGAATTATCCCGGCACCTGAATCTTCTCATGCAGTAAGGGCTGCTGTAAATGAGGCGTTGCGTTGTAAAGAGTCAGGTGAATCAAAGGTAATTCTGTTTAATTTGAGTGGACATGGATATTTTGATATGACTGCTTATGACAATTACTTTGCAGGAAACCTCAGTGATATAGATTATTCTGAGGACGCTGTAAAGGAGAGTATGAAAAATCTACCAAATTTAGGTTAGTTAATATGTATCAAATAATGTGAATTTCTTAGATTATTTAAATTAATTAGCTACGGCATGTTGCCGTAGCTAATTATAGTTTCAGAAATTAGCTTTTTCCTTTTTATCTTGGTATAAATCTCAATTCCATCCAGTCAAAAGCTATCCAGTCATTAGCACCTGCATTGGATGTGTTCTCAATTACAACCCTGTTGCTTCGTCTAATATTCGAAACGTTAAAGGTTAGATTTCTCCAGTTGGTAAATCTCTGTCCTACCGGTCGACCGTGTTCAAGTTGAAGCCTTCCAGTATGGACAACTGTTCCGTTAATTGTTATCCGTGCAGAATACCGGTTAACCGGTACATTCTCATGGTCATCGAGAACCGCGCGGATTACAATCTGCGCTCTTAAGTTCCCCGGAACCAATAAAAATGCCGGTACCTGGAAATTCCATGTACCTCTGTTGCCTGTGTACAGTATGTCTGCATTTCCACTTGGGTTACCGTAGTTAGGGTAACCAGTGAGTTCTTTGAACAGTGTTATGCTTGTTTGCGCAGGATTGTCACTCAACACAGGATTTGGTTGACGTTCCTGTGTATTAGGGTAATATATGTCATTAGTATTTTCATTATCAAGATCTTCAAATACCGGGCTGACTCCGTTGGTATTTGGAAATGCCGGCATTGTCTGGGGTGCATAAGGAACAAAATTTGGATTTTGATAAGGTGAAACAGGATTAACCATCGGTGTCATATATGGAGAATACGTCGTAGGTTGGTTGATATTACCTGTATTTTGTGCAACGAACGGATAACTGCAATAAGGTAACATATATAATTCCTCCTCTTAACAGATTGTTAACATAACTATGTTACCTTATATATTATTCAGATTTGATGTGTTTTGTTACACTGATTTTTGAGAGAAGGAGTATGTAACAGGGCATTAATTATCTTCTGGCTGTGGTTCCGTTGAATCTCCGTTTTTCCTGGAAATTCTTATTGTATATCTGGTAACATAATCTGATGAAATACTCATTTCAAATACTTCCGGAAGTACATAACCTTCAGGGAATTTTGAGTCGGAGAATCCTGTATGATAAGTACCCTGTGGTATTTTGAAAACGGCAATACCCTCTTTATTTGTCATGGAATAGTATTTTGCATTTTTAGCATCGGATGAACCAAGAGAGGAATGGTCACCCTCTTCTTTGTCTTGTTCTGAGTTTTGTTCTGATTCAAGCATTATTTCATCTTCCAAATATAACTCTACATTTTCAATAGGTATGTTATTTTCATCGAGTACTTCTATTTCACCAATACCATCTGCAGGTTTGGCAATTTCTTTTTTATCAAGATTGATAGTAAGAATTGTAGTTCCTGCTGTTTTTAATTCATAAAAGAAAGGTGACGGTAAGTTGTAATCACTAAGAAATGTGACTGAAGAAAAACTAAGATGGAACGTTCCCTGGCCAAGGGTAAACTTGGTAGAACCGTCTTCGTCAGTAATTCCAGCTATATTAAAATATTTTTCGGGTGTTTTAGATTTTCCAGTGGCACTGACCTGTATCTCGGGTATAGGTTGATTTGTTGTATTATCTATAAGCTTTACCTGAAGGGTGTATATAGTATCATCTTTTGCGGATATTACCTGTGTTACTGTATTTGAATTGGTGAGCTTTGATACCACGTTAGAAAAACTGTTAGAGTCGTAACCGCTTTTAAACGCATAAAGGTTATAACCCATTCCGAATAATATAGATACAAAAATAAAAGTCATAACTCCGTACTTCAGTACCCTTTTTGATTTTAATGGAAGTTTGGAGGCAAGTACTTTTATAACTCTGGCCACTTTTGCAAGTTTCGAATAAAAAGAGTGAATCAATAAGGAAACTACAGGAAAAATTATTCCTAGTATAAGGCAGAAAAATGATAATGGAAATAATAGATCATTTATATAGGATATAATTAAATCAGACTTTATAGGAATATACACGTTAATCAGATAAATGTTATCGGGTAATATTTTATTAAAGTATACAAACAAGGCTATTGACAGGGCAAGATTAAAAATACCGCAAAATGTGAGTGCTAAAACAAACCACCTTATTATTGGCTTGGTTTTTCGAAATACCAGTATAATTGTTAAAAGCATTAAAGCAGCAGATAATATAGATAAGGCTGTCAAATGTGATAATAAAAAGTATATAAACTTTACGAGGTTTAACTGATCCAATATATCTGTTCTGTTTAATGACAACAAAATAGCATGCAGATTTATTTTTTTTATTTGACCGGATACCTTTGAAGCATCGTTTAAATTGGCGTCGTCAGTTTTGCTGGCTTCATCTTTGATTACTGATGTATCCATATCTATATAAAGATCCGGGAGATACTTTCTTTCCCCTCGGAAGTACTGGAAAAGCTGTTCGGTGATTAAATCAATATTCATTTTAATCATTTCAGGAGAAGTTGATTTTTCAAGGATTTTAAAAAGTTCGGCATGCTGCCCACTTGAATTAGGTGATTGGCTTTTCAAGCTGCCAAGGACATCGTCTATAGATGTACTAATAACTTTGTTGGCGTAGGAATAAATATCATTTTTGATTAAAAGTTTTTGGTGATAATGTGAGTTCATAATGGTATTGTTTATATTTAAAGACAAAATAAAAGTAAACAAACAAAGTCCGGTAATAACTATGGTAATTATGAATAAAGTATGTTTTAGAATTTTTGTAAGAACTCCCATTTTATCCTCCTAATAATAAAAGATTTACTATATACGTATTTATATAAAATAAAGTACTGTTTCTAAATGTTTTTTTACATTTCTAACTCAAATATTTCATATTTGCATTGCCAGATTTTTATATTTTAAAGATGGAGAAAACATTGTACAAATTATATTATATCATTAATTTAAAATATGAACTTAAGTAAAATGTGGCAAATAATAATTATGGATATTTAACTTCTTGTATGTTATAATTTAATTAGCAATTCTATAAAATTTCATGTAATGCATTTTCAAATATTGAAATAGTTTGAAAATTAGCAATATCTAGTTAAACAATAATCTGATAAAACATGGTGTTAATATTTTATATCCAGTTATTTTATACTTGTTTTAGTAATATTATGAAATAAATATGTTATGAAATAAATATATTATAATACAATATGGCAAACTTAGTCCTTCACCAAAGAGAATTCTTTTGTGTAACATATATAATAAACTAAGTTTGAGAGAATTTCAATTGTGGTATGAATAATTTAAAAATACAGATAACCAATATTAAAGTTATGGATTTATATTACGTCAAGGTTATTTATGCAGATGAGCAGCTTTATTGGAAAATGTAATTTTTTGGTTGTTCATCTATAGTATTCAGTGAGGTATATACTTTGAAAAATACATTTATCAGTGTTTAACAGTTTCTTTATGGGGTATGTGTCTTGGGTCAAAAAAATACTATGGAAGGAAAAGGGGGCATAATTATGGAAAAGTATGATTTGTCAAGTATTATTCGTAGGGATAGAGAAGAACATAAAGTGAAACATTTTGAAGGGACATTCCTTGAGTACCTTGATATCATTAAGGAAAACCCTGAAATCTCAATGTTAGCTCATCAGAGGATGTTTAAGGTTATAACAGAGCCTGGGGTTGAGGTGATAAAAACGGATGAAAATCCTAGATTACGTAGAATATATGGTAATGATACCATAAAAAAGTACAGATTCTTTGAAGATGATTTTTTCGGAATAGATAAAACGATAATGAAGATAGTCAGGTATTTTCATTCGGCAGCAATGGCCGGAGAAGAGGCAAGGCAGGTTTTGTATCTTGTGGGTCCGGTTGGTGCGGGTAAGTCATCATTGATGGAATCTCTTAAGAAGGCACTCGAAATAAGTTCTTCCATTTATGCTTTGAAAGGCTGTCCAATGAGGGAAGAGCCTCTGCACCTTGTACCAAAACACTTAAGAAAGCAATTTGAGGAAATACTCAATGTAAGAATTGAAGGTGACTTGTGTCCTGTTTGCCGTTACAGGTTGAAAAATGAGTTTGGCGGAGAATATGAAAAGTTCCCTGTTGAAACTATTGATTTTTCAATAAGATCTAGAAAAGGAATTGGTGTTGTGCCTCCTGTTGATCCAAACAACCAGGATACTTCCGTGCTCATAGGAAGCGTAGATATATCAAAAATAGATATGTATGCAGAAGATGATCCAAGGGTATTGTCTCTCAATGGTGCTTTTAACGTTGGTAACAGAGGAATTGTGGAGTTTATAGAAGTTTTCAAAAATGAGACCGAATATCTTCATACAATGATTACGGCAACTCAGGAAAAGTCTATTCCATCCCCTGGTAAAGGGTCAATGATATATTTTGACGGAATAATTCTTGCACATTCCAATGAGGCTGAGTGGAACAAGTTTAAATCGGATCATACCAACGAAGCTATCCTCGATAGAATAGTTAAGATAGAGGTACCTTATTGTCTGGAACTCAACGAAGAAATCAAAATTTATGAGAAGATTCTAAAGAAGAGTAAATTCAGTGCCCATATAGCTCCTCACACCATTGAGATTGCATCAATGTTTGCAATACTGTCAAGACTTTCACCTTCAAATAAGGTTGATCCTATGACCAAGCTTAAAATATATAATGGTGAGGAAATCGTAGAAAAGGGCATGACAAGAAAAATTGATATATTTGAATTGATGGAGGAAGCCCAAAGAGAAGGAATGACAGGTATTTCGACCAGATTTATCATGAAAGCTCTTGACACTACACTCTCAGAATCGGAACATAACTGTATAAATCCTATATCGGTGATGGAGTCTCTGGTTAAAGCTGTCAAGGATCTGGCAATTGGCGAGGAAGACAGGGAAAAATATTTAAGATTCATACAGGATAGTATCAAAAAAGAATATAACAAGATTCTTGAAAAAGAGATAACAAAAGCATTTATTCATGGCTACAGAGAACAGGCAGAAAGTCTTTTCAATAATTACCTTGACCATGCTGAGGCTTATGTGAACAAGACAAAGATAAAGGACAGAAATACCGGTGAAGAACTTGAGCCGGACGAAAAGTTCTTAAGATCTATAGAAGAACAGATAGGAATTACCGATACGGCCGCAAAGGGTTTCAGGGCAGATGTAACTGCATATATGTTCTATGTTTTAAGAAGCGGTGGCAAACTTGACTTTGACAGTTATGAACCTTTGAAAGAAGCTATCGAGAAGAAACTTACAGCTTCAGTCAGGGAGCTTAGCAGGGTTATCACACTCGCAAAGGTAAGGGATAAGGAACAGGGCGAAAAATTTGATGCCATGGTAGAAGAAATGAAGAGAAACGGCTATTGTGATCACTGCTGCAATGTAGTTTTAAAATATGCTGCAAATAATCTTTGGAAGGATTAACCCCTTATGAGAATGCAAAAATATTACCGGGGGGTGGTATAAATGGCTATTTTCAGGGAATTTGTCAATAATGGCAAGGATCGTGCAGCGGAGGATAAAAGACGTCACAGGGAACTGGTAGAAGAATCTATAAAAAAGAATATTGGAAATATAATTGCTGAAGAAAGCATAATTGGTCAAAGCAGGGATAAGAAGATCAAAATTCCTATAAAGGGAATAAAGGAGTACCAGTTTGTTTATGGAAACAACGGTACTTCAGCAGGTTCCGGTGATGGTAGCGAAAAGCGTGGAGACAGGATTGGCGAAGATAAAGCAGGAAAGAGTGGAAAAGGCGACGGCCAGGCGGGCAACCAGGAAGGTGAAGATATTTATGAAACAGAGGTAACCATTGAAGAGTTAATTAATTATCTTTTCGAGGATTTAAACCTTCCGGATATAGATAAGAAGAAAATGGCTGAAATTGAGTCTATACGGAGTTTCAAAAATCTTGGTTACCAAAGAAAGGGTATTCCACCAAGGCTTGCAAAAAGACGCTCCGTTATAGAAAAGATAAAAAGAAAGCAGGGTTTTATGCGTAATCATGAAGAAATGGATGATACGGAAAACCCTATTGATGATAATTTTGCAATTGACGTAGAACAGCAAAAAAAGAGATTCCCTTTTATGGAGGATGACTTAAGATACAGGAGGGTCAGGGAAGATCACAAGAAGGATTTTAACGCAGTTGTTATTTGTATAATGGACGTTTCCGGTTCTATGGACCAGACAAAGAAGTATATGGCAAGAAGTTTTTACTTCCTTTTGTATCAGTTCATCAGGATGAAGTATTCAAATGTGGAAGTTGTATTTGTTGCTCACACTACTTCTGCTAAGGAAGTAAACGAGAATGAGTTTTTCCATAAGGGAGAATCCGGGGGAACTTATATCAGCAGTGGCTATGAAAAAGCACTTGAGATAATAGAACAAAGATATAATCCTGTGAGTTGGAATATTTATGCATTTCACTGCAGTGACGGTGATAATTGGTCTGAAGACAATAAAAAAGCAGTGGAGCTAGCTCAAAAATTGTGTGAAGTGTGCAACCTTTTTGGATATGGTGAGATAGTTCCGGGCTATTATTCATCTGCAAGTACTATAAAGAGTGAATATCAAAAAAATATTAAGAGCAAGAATTTCTCCGTTATTACAATGACACGCAAAGAGGACATATTGGCCGGCTTAAAGAAACTCCTCGACAAAGAGGGAGAATATGAATCTTAGATGGTTAAGGAACAGTTAAGAAGCAGGTTCCTACTCTGAATAACGAAAAAAACCGGTTTGATGGTGTTTTCACAACTTAAAAACTGGAAGGCGTTTTTCGTTATTCGTAAGATAATAGTGACCCGTAACAGAAATTAATTCCAGAGCAGACGGGTCACAAACAGAGAAAGTGCATTTTTAACATTTTTATAGACTGGAAATTAGTAATGTTAAAAAGCACTGGTAATGTTAAAAAACATCGGGTAGCATGCACTAACCTTAAGTCGGGGGTGGAAATATGACAGATTACAGCATAAAAGAGCTTTTTGAGTGGAATGAAAAAATAGAAGAGATAGCTGGCAAATTTGGACTTGACTATTATGAACAGGAATTTGAGATATGTAGCTACGAAGATATGATAGGGTATGAGACTTATGTAGGTATGCCATCTCATTATCCACATTGGAGTTATGGAAAGCACTATGAAAAAACCAAGACATTGCACAGATATAATATGACAGGGCTTCCCTATGAGATGGTAATAAACTCTAATCCATGTCTTGCATACCTGATGAAGGATAATACTTTGTTGTTGCAGATACTGACTATAGCCCATGTTTATGGACATAATGATTTTTTCAAGAATAACAGGTTGTTTAAGCTCGGTACCCGGGCAGAAATGACAGTAGAAATGTTCAAAAACCATGCAAACAGGATAAGGGAATATATTCAGGATCCGGGGATAGGCTATGCCAGGGTCGAAAAGATTCTAAATGCTGCTCATGCCATAAAGTATCAGACAACAAGGACAATAGGTGAAAAGAGGCTGACAGATGAGCAGAAGAAAAAAGATGCCCTTCAAAGGCTGGCGAAGCCTAATAATGAGTATAGGTTGCTTGAGCCAAAGAAAAAAGAAGAGGAGCCACTGCCGGATTTCAGGAAAATTCCTTTTGAGCCTGACGAGGATATGCTCTTGTTCATTATGAATTATGGAAAATTGACAAGCTGGGAAAGGGACATTATAAATATTGTCAGGGAAGAAACTCTGTATTTCATTCCGCAGATCGAAACAAAAATTATGAACGAAGGATGGGCCAGCTTCTGGCACTACACAATACTCAATGAATTAAACCTTCCACAGGGATTGCACATGGAATTTTTAAAGAGGCATAATCAGGTTATAAGACCTCATTTAGGTGCATTAAATCCATACTATGTCGGCTTTAAGATTTTTGAGGACTTGAAGAATAAATACAGTGATAATCCTAAGAAGATTTTTGAGGTAAGAGAAGTTGAAAGAGACCAGTCCTTCATAAGAAGATATCTGACCCGGGAATTGTGTGAAGAAATGAATCTCTTTGAATATGTAAAGCTTGGGAACAACTATGTAATAACCAATGTATCTGACGAAGACGGATGGAAAGAGGTAAGGGATACAATAGCCAATAATGCCGGTATGTCAGGTATTCCTGTAATTAAAGTTCTCGAATGGGTTCAAAGTGACAATATGCTTATATTAGAGCATGATTACGATGGGAGAGACCTGGAACTTGGGTATGCTTATGAAACGTTGAAGCATGTGGTTGATTTGTGGGATGGAAAAGTAATGCTGGTTACAAAGCTTGATAATAAAAGGAAAGTAATAGCATGTGATGAGCATAAGAAAGTTACTTTGGCAGACGCATAACATATACAATTCTTTATGAAAAGTTTGTTTTTTACTTCACAAATTTCTTAAATATTAGCTATGGCTATATGCCATAGCTAAATCTATATGGACATTGGATTTGAGTAGGTGTAAAATACACTATGAAGTACATTTTTCGCTCACAGGTGAGGGAAAGTTAATTAGATATGACTAAAAATATAAGTTCCTACTCTGGATAACGAAAAAACTTGATTTGATAATGTTTTAAATATGAGAATAGGAAGTTTTTTTTTCGTTATCCCTTAATAATCTCTTAAAGGAGAAAGATCTGTTTGATAAATAATAAAAATTCTGAGAGTTATCCGTACTGTTTTCCAGTATATTATGCTTTGAATTTCATGGCTACAGCAGTATTTGGCGTGTTTATGCCTATCTACCTGAAGAGCCTTAACTATAATAATGGGCAGATAGGAGTTTTGCTCGCATTAGGGTCTTTTGTTGCACTGATTGCGCAGCCTATTTGGGGTGTTGCAAGTGATAGAGCAAAAACAAAGAACAGTATATTATTGTTTTTACTGTTTATAAGCAATGCAATCATTATTCTGTTCAGGCTTTCGACCAATTACTATTATATTTTTGCCATGATGATAATATTGGCGTTCTTTCAAACGCCGATAAATGCCATAAGTGATGCCATAACACTTGAACATATGGCAGGAACCAGATGGAAATTCGGACCCATCAGATTCGCGGGAACTATGGGTTATGCCTGTATTTCAGTTGTTGCTGGAATAATGGTTAAAAAAAATATAAATGGTATATTCTTTCTTTCGTTTATCATTGGGCTTTTTGTATTTGTCGTATCATTTTCAATGCCTAGAATTCAGGGGCACCAGTCAAAGGGCAACAAAATTTCCATAATGCAGCTTTTTAAGAACCGTGAGTTGATAATACTTGTATTTTTTACAGTTACAGTACACATTACACTGTCATTTTACAATGCGTTTTTTTCAATATACTATAAAGATATGGGTGGAGATAGCACACTTTTGGGCTGGGCAATATTTATTGCTTCAGTTAGTGAAGTGTTTTTCCTTTTTAAGGGTGACAAGATAATAGAAAAGCTTGGGATAAGGTATACTTTGCTTGGAGCAGCAATCATTGCTGTAATCAGGTGGCTTTTGTTGGGCTTTGCAAGCAACATATATATTGTTCTCATAATGCAGGTAATGCATGGATTTATTTTTATCGTACTTTCATATTCAATGGCAAATTATATCAACAAAGAAGTGCCTAAGGAGCTAAAAGCGTCCGGTCAGACTTTTAACTCGGTAATAACTTCCGGATTATCCAAGCTTATAGGTAATATTGGGGGTGGGATGCTGAGCGATATTATTGGAATAAGAAAAGTATTTTTCCTGTGTTCTATAATAATTTTATTTTCAATAGCTGTTTTTTATGGTATATTTATTAAAAATGTCAAGAGAAACCAATCGATTGATGCATAGTTGTAATGATATGGACATACTATAAAGTCAAAATTTTTTGGTATTTCAATAGGAACTTGATTTTTTTATTGTATCTTATTATGATAGGGAGGGTAACTAATGTACAGCTGTGAAGACTTAAACAAGACAGCACAATTTATTAAAAGCAAGGTTGGCTTGGTGCCAAAGATAGCAATTATTTTAGGTTCGGGGCTAGGCCCGCTTGTAGATGATATAAAAAATAGCATTGAAATAGATTATAAAGATATTCCGGGATTCCCTTTATCAACTGTTGAGGGACATGCTGGTAAGCTTGTATGCGGAGAAATTGGAAATAAGCCTGTAATTGCTATGAAAGGTCGCTTCCATTACTATGAAGGTTATGATATTTCTCAGGTGGTTATTGCTATAAGGATATTTAAACTGCTTGGGATCAGGGAACTACTTGTTACAAATGCGGCTGGGGGAATTAATAAGTCATTTAAGCCCGGTGATCTTATGATAATAAAAGATCATATAAGCTTTTTTGCTCCATCTCCGTTGAGAGGAAAGAATTTTGACGAATTTGGGGTGAGATTTCCCGACATGAGTGAGGCTTATAGCAGGAAGCTTATAGATACATTGAAAAAGGCCTCTGAAGAAGTTGGTATCAATATGCAGGAAGGCGTTTATGCCTTTACGCAGGGACCAATGTACGAGACACCCGCGGAAATCAGAGCTTTAAGTGCTTTAGGAGCGGATGCTGTTGGTATGTCAACCGTACCGGAGGTTATAACAGCAAAACATGCAGGAATGAACGTTATGGGTATATCATGCATTACCAATATGGCAGCCGGTATATTAAACCAGCCGCTCAATCACTTAGAGGTAATGGAAACAGCCAAAAGGGCTGAAATGGATTTTACGTGTGTGGTGAAAAAAGTTATAGACGCATGGCCAGTATAATTTATAACAAAATTTTATGTGGAGGTATTTGACAGATGAGAAGTATGATTCGTGATATTAATTTAGCTGAATCCGGAAAGCAAAAAATTGAATGGGTAAGAAAAAATATGCCTTTATTAAGAAGCCTTGAAGAGGAATTCTCGAAAACAAAACCCTTTTTTGGAGTAAGGGTTACAGTATCAGTTCATCTTGAGGCAAAGACAGCTTATATGGCTAAAGTTTTTGCTGCAGGTGGAGCTGAAGTATCAGTTACAGGAAGCAATCCATTATCCACTCAGGATGATATTGCTGCGGCTCTTGCAAGTGATGGGCTGGATGTATACGCATGGTACAATGCTACTAATGAGGAGTATGAAAAGCATTTAAATCTTGCTCTCGGATACAAACCGAATATTATTATTGATGACGGAGGAGATCTGATTCACCTTCTGCATACATCAAAAAGTGAGCTGCAGCCTCATGTTATGGGGGGATGTGAAGAGACAACTACCGGCATAATAAGGCTTAAAGCCATGGAAAAAGAGGGCGTTTTGAAGTTCCCGATGGTGGCCGTAAATAATGCTTACTGCAAGTACCTTTTTGATAACAGATACGGTACAGGTCAATCGGTGTGGGACGGAATTAACAGAACCACCAATCTCATTGTAGCCGGTAAAGATGTTGTAGTTGTAGGTTATGGATGGTGCGGAAAAGGAATAGCTATGAGGGCAAAAGGTATGGGAGCAAATGTAATTGTCTGTGAGATCGACCCTATTAAGGCTGCCGAAGCAATTATGGACGGATTTAAGGTGATGCCGATGGACGATGCAGCAAGTCGTGGAGATGTTTTTATAACAGTTACAGGCTGCAAGAGGGTTATTTATGGGGATCATTTCAAGGTAATGAAGGATGGAGCGATTTTATGCAATGCAGGACACTTTGATGTGGAAATTTGCTTGCCTGAACTTGAGGAAATGACTGTAGAGAAAAAGGAACAGAGGAAAAATATAATGGGCTACAGGCAGAATGATGGAAGGTGGATAAACATACTGGCTGAAGGCAGATTGGTTAATCTGGCAGCAGGTGACGGTCATCCGGCTGAAATTATGGATATGAGTTTTTCACTTCAGACTCTTTCTGCAGAGTACATGGTAAAGAACTATAGAAATCTCGGAAGCAAAGTTATAGATGTTCCTGAGGAGATTGATAAGAGAGTTGCAAATATGAAACTTAAGGCCTGGGGAGTAAAAATAGATGAGCTTTCGGAAGAACAAATAAAATATATCGGAAGCTGGTCATAATACTATTAATTTGAGAGGCTATGGAAAATGAACATATTGATTAAAAACATAGATGTTGTGACCTGTGATGAAAAAAATAAGGTTATTAAAAATACCAATATTGGTATAAAGGGAAACTGCATTGATTTTATTGGCGATAATGAAAATATTATCAAGGAATTTAAAGCCGATAAAGTTATTGACGGGAAAAACAAGCTTGCAATGCCCGGACTTGTTAATACCCATACTCACTGTGGCATGACTATATTGAGAAACTATGCCAATGATCTTCCACTTGAGGAGTGGCTGTTTAATAACATTATTCCCACTGAAGCCAAGTTGACAGATGAGGATATATATTGGGGAACAATGCTTGGCATGGCTGAGATGATAAAGTCGGGTACAACCACGTTTACAGATATGTACTATTACATGGATACTGTTGCCAGGGCTGTTGAAGAGTCAGGTATGAGAGCTAATCTGTCGAGGAATGCTTTTAAGTTTATCGGCAGCAGCAGTGAAATGGTTCGAAACCAGGTATCGGTTTGTGTGGATTATTTCAAGAACTGGCATAACAAGGCTAATGGCAGGATAAAAGTATATGTTGAGATTCATTCGGTTTACCTGTGTGATGAGGTGGGACTGACTGAATCCGCACAGCTTGCAAAGGAACTTGGAACGGGTATTCACATACATTTACTTGAGACCGCAAAAGAGCGCGAGGAAGGTATTAAACGCTATGGAGCCGATCCTGGGGAAGTATGTCTTAAGACAGGTGTATTTGATGTCCCGGTTATTGCTGCCCATTGTGTTCATTTATCCGATAGTAATTATGACATATTGAGAAGCAAAGGTGTTAATGTGGCACATAATCCCACAAGCAATCTGAAGCTTGGAAGTGGAATTGCAAATGTACCATTAATGATGAAAAAAGGTATCAATGTGGCATTGGGTACTGATGGCACTGCAAGTAATAATAATCTGAATATGTTTGAGGAGATGCATTTGGCCTCTTTAATACATAAAGGCTATCAGATGCAACCTACTTTGATTAGTGCGGAAGAAGTTCTTAAAATGGCTACTGAAAATGGCGCAAAAGCAATCGGTTTTGAAGGTGAAACAGGAAGGTTGCAGGAAGGTTATAAAGCAGACCTATTACTGATTGATATGGATAAAGCTCATATAGCACCTGTTAATGATTGCATATCTGCTTTGGCGTATTGTGTTCAGGGCTCGGATGTTGATACCGTTATTGTTGATGGCGATATATTGATGGAAAACAGGGCACTTAAGACAATTGATGAAGAAAAGGTAAAATATAAAGTAAAAGAAATTTCAAAGAGAGTGTTGGGAAATTAACAACGCTTGTCCGTTAGGGAACCGTGTGGTTCCCTTTAACGGATATTTTTTTGCCCGGGTTTAAGTGGGCATGGTAGTGCGGCATAACTGAACCACCGGATTATTAAAAACGATGGTTACGAGGTCTTATATGTGCAGGCAAATTTATACCCCCAAGATCAAATACCTGGACAAGAATAAAAACAAGAGCAAGGGCGAAAAAAAATAGGGAAAAATAAACGTGTGTTGTTTTTAAGACTATTATTCCTATCAATATAAAAATCAAGGCAGTTGATAGATATACATTGGATTTCAGGAATATAAAAATGGGTTTGATAAGTCCTTGATCCTCTATTATTTTACTTGTGGGTTCAGCGCGAACAAAATGCTTATTATAAAGAGAAACAAAGTCCTTTACTTCACCATAATGTAAAACAGAATCGGTACTTGCCATAAACTGATACCCGCACTTGGGACATTTAACAGTAAACAGCTGGTTTCCGACAGCTTGTGGGATTTTAGTTCCATCATTTCTACAAATTACAGTACACAAATTCGAATCGATATTGGAATCGATATTCGAGCCGGATGATGAGGCTTGTGGCAGAACTTTATTCGCAAGATGATCGAATATTGATTTTGCAGAATTATACGTAGTATCCAAACAGACCAACATTTCATCAAGCATTTGATAAGCCTTCATGTTGTTTAGAAAATTTATACGTTCATTTAAATATTCGTCAGGCATGGAGTAGGAAATAAATTTATAGTATTCATAAAGCTTTTGGTGTGAGGCTTTCAAGAATTTTTCAATTTTCTTTGCCGTCAGCATATCAAAATATGATAAATGTTTATCTATATCATTTAATAACACCTGAATACTATTAAAAACTTCTACCATGTATTCAAGAGTTTTTGCTTTGGTATCGGGATCAAAAAAGTCTTGTTTCAAATAAGGTGAGAATTCATTATGATTCATGGCCTGAGCAATGTATATCTTGCTTTGTGAGGATAGTTGTGTATTATAAACATCTTCAGGTATTTTTCGCATACTACATATTGTTTTATATACAAAACCAAGATAATGAGTATTTACATAGCCTAATTTTAACTTGCGAGTTATCTCTTGCTTGTTTATAGTCTCCTTCTTTTGGGTCCTATGTCCATTAAGTATGAGATTTCCAAGCCCGAGATAAATGGCTGCAATATCTGTTAATAGCTCATTATCCAATACTGACTGGTAGGTCAAGTCAATTCCATGCATAAAAAGGTACTGATGAGTTAATTCGTGAGCTAAAACACATAAAGCTGAATCAGGTAACATTAAAGTACTTTTATTAATATTAATGGTTATATCTTGCTCATATGTGGGGCAAATGCTTCCACCAATATTGCCGGAAAAAATTTCTACATTTACACTTATATTATGGCGTAAGTTTATAAAACTCGCAATTTTATTTGCTACGGAATTGAGTTCGTCGATATTGGATATATTTACAATGTTAAGAGTTTTAGGGTCAAGGAGATCATTTCCGACAGTATAATCGAGATTTTTTTCCAATAATATAAGTTTATCTATAAAATCTCCTATTGATTTAATGATTTTTTCTTTGGCTGTATCGTTTTCAATAGTTTCGTCACAGGGGACAAGATTTAAATCATAGCTCATGTGATTCTCCTTTTTTATGAATCTTTTAGTATATTATATCATAAGTATTAAGTGTTTAAAATACGTTTGCATTCGTTAATTTAGCGTGGATCCTGTGGAGAAAATGATGCATCGGCTGTGGTTTATTAATGTTTTTGTTTTAAATATAGATATATTTTGCTATACTTGGGTAAAGACGGAATTATTATATTAAGATGGGGGGTTAATATGGATAGGATAGGTATGATTGCAACTTCCTCCAATATAAAATTCCTGCTCCACCAGTTGATATGGTAACGCCATTAAAAGAATAATTTTGGAGGTTGAAAACATGTTCACAGAACGTGAAAAAAGCTTTATTGAAGATGCAAAGGACTTAACAGAGTGTGTAAGAAATGATACTGATTGGGATGAACTTAGGAATATACTGATTAATAAAGGTTTTGGTTTGCATAATCTGTTATTGATATGTTTCATGGAAGACGAAGAATTAAATGAATATGGTGTTTTCATTACTATAAACGATAAAAAAGTTTTTGAGTATGAAAGACAAGTTGGTGATGGAATCGCTGGATTTAACTTAAAAGATATTACTAATGATTTTGACCGACAAAAAGCATATCCACAAATTCCGACAGGATTAAAAATGATTGATGAATATATATAGAATTTTTCAGTTGGGGTTTCCGGTATCTAACAATGGATTGTATGCTAAATAAGTGATAATGTTGTTGCAACGAACTTGATATTCTATAAGAAAGTGTGATAAAATGTAATGTATTGATTGCATTAGATGTATGATGTAAAATTATAGTTACAAACCTCAAATGTAGTGATACTTGGCTTTGTGAGGTCGTATTTACTATAATTTTTGCCACTGTGGCTCAGGGGTAGAGCAATTCACTCGTAATGAATAGGCCGTGGGTCCGATTCCCACCAGTGGCTCCAAGTCAAAGTCTGAAACGATAGGGTTTCGGGCTTTTTTGTTTTTCAGTAATTTATAAACTCTCAATCCCATATGCCTATTGCATGCATAGTGAAATAAGAGACTTTTTGGGATTTATCCCGTAAGTGACCTTAGACAGTCTGGATAAATAGTTCTTCAATATCCCGCAAATATATGATACAATCTTCCTATGACAAGCATTAGAAAAAAATATCAGGCATGTACCAATATCCTGGAGGAAGAGGAGATTTAGATATGGGCTTTATTGATAAATTGTTTGGTTCAAAAAAAGAACGGGAAGAAGAAAAAGAGGTTTTGAAGACAGAGGAGCAAAAAGCGGAGGCAAAAAAAACTGATGAGAATGAGTTGGTTTTAGAAATATTGAAGGAAAAGCTCTCAGATATGAATTTAAAGGTGGAAAGCAACAATGAAATGGTTCTAATACCGGAAAACGATACATCTATCAGGACTTTAATAGCAGGCAAAACTCAACAGGAAAATGGTATCGTAATTCATATAAATTTTCATATTTCCAATAATGAATTAGGTGAAGAAGGAATATATGAATCTCTTGCCGGAGTTGGAAAAGGAAATGATGTTGAAGAAGCCATAGGCAATTGTTTGGATGCCTTTTTGAATACTGTATTTAAGACTGTTTATGAATCTTTGCAGAATAAACATACTCCAGATCTGGATATTGAAACTAATTTTAAAGGTGATGTAAGGCAATGGAATGTAAATGTTGGTTCTTTACAGTCACAAGGTTTTGCTGATTCGGGAGATACGGACAATAATCGTATTTTCAATCTCTTAAAGGACGAAATCAAAAAGCTGTTAAAGAATAAAAGATATTATTGGATAAAGGTTTTTCTATCCAAGCAGTTAAGCGGAAAATTAATGTTTCAGTGTCTTTTAAATAATAAACCTTTTTATGAAGCAGAAAGAATATTAGGGGATTATGTGAAAGATTGGCCGGAAAACAAATCTTATATGGCGCAAATGCAGTATATTATCATACGTCAGTCGGATAAATCCTGGAATGAGAATAGAGAAAAGGATATTGAAAATGATAAATTCATGAAAAGTTGTGCAGAGTATGCAATTAGTGTATTTGAAAACTTCAGACCGGAAGACAGCGTTGAAGGATTGGTTAATAAAATTGCAGAGTTTACAAAAGATATAAATCTTGCCTGGGAATTTTTCTGGTTTATCCCGGCTATATATTGCCGAATGTTGTTAAGAGGACCAAAATACACAGACACGGTTGTATTGGTATTACCTGATGATAGAAGAATCTTCAGAAAATTATATGATTATGAGGCTTATGTAGTTGGAGTTGATGCTGTAATACAGAGCTTGCAGACGAATGAGGACAAAGAAAAAATTCAGAAGGTATTGTTTTTGTCAGAGGAATTTAAATCACTGCAGCAAGCAGTAAGCAGCGGAAACAATCCGGAGAATCTTCAATCGATTCCGATGGTTTTAATGGCACCTTTGAGTTATATTTATAAGGATTAATTTTATAAGGTCGTATATTATTTAACTAAAAAAATAATCCGGAAACTTAAGCTTCCGGATTATTTTTTGATATTTATTAAATGCACTCGAACCCTAAGGACGTTTGGGGAACACAAGCCGCCATATCAGACTTTAGCTGAAATTATGGATTTAATGTCATTTACCAGACGTATTGAAGCTTCTATTTCCACCTTTCTTACAGAAACGCTTTCTATGTTACACCCAATTGGAATTCCCTTTTCCATTGAAAAGTCAAATAATTCACTAAAAATGGCCTTTGATGTTGCAATGGATTTATTTAATATATCCTCAGAATTCATTAAATCATTTTCAAGCCATCTGGGAATACTGATCCCCAGCCATTTCATGAATTCAAGTGTCTTTAGAGAGCCGCACGGAGTGAGAGTAAATAAAATAGGCACCATTTCTATTTGATTGTTTTTGCAGTAATAGTAATAATCCGACAAAAAATTTTTTGCTGCTTCTACATTATATAAACATTGGGAAATGAAATATTTGCAGCCGTTTTCAAGTTTATTTATTATTCTTAAATGTTCTTCTCCATTCTTCATGTGCCTTTCAGGTATGGTAACTCCGCCTAAAATAAGGTTGGGGTTGTCATTCTTGCAGATTTCATATGCTTCAGATAACCTTAGCGGAACCTTTTGATTTCTAGATGCTGCGCCTACAAAAACAGAAAAAATATCCTGTCCTGTGGTTGCTCCGATAAGTTTTCTGAATTCGCCGGAGGTGTATTTACCTACACATCTGTAAATTATTTTTGGAATCTGTAAGTCCTGTAAATATTCCTTACTATACACCAGCGGATCAATAGTTTCTATAAAAGGAAATGGTCTGTCATCTTCAATTCTGTCCTTTTCGTCTTGTATATCATATATGACTAAACCATCTATATCAAGGCCTTTTATCCTTTCAATCTGCTTCTCTGATATCTCTTTAATTTTTTCCTGTGAATTGACTGCCTTAGGAGGTGTTAATCCATATGTAATAATACCTGGTTTTTTGTTTATAATTTTCTCTTTAAGCATAATATTCTCCTTCAAGGGTGTTAGTCGTATACCATTTATTATAACACTATATCATCCGGTATTGCATGAATTTTATATTTGCAAATACTTCGCAAAAGTTGATGATGTACCGAAAAAAACGAATATAGTCGAATGTCTGTATTGTAATATATAATAATTATAAGGCGGAAAGTATAAATTTTTAAATTATATAAACATTTAAGGGGAGGTATATTAATGAGGAAAATACCAACTAGGAGGAAAGTACAAGCCATACTTATGGCGATTTGTATTCTTTGCACGATGTTTACTGCGCCGGCTTATTCAGCTGGTACAACAGCATCAACCGAGCCGGAATATAATTTTGCCAAAGCACTTCAAATGGCGTTGCATTTTTATGATGCAGAAAAGTGTGGCAGGGGTATAACAGGTGGAAGAATTGAATGGAGAGGTGATTGTCATCTCGAAGATGAGGCTGTGCCGTTAATACCTATGAAGACAAAAGAAAGCCCCGGTACAAACATGTCACAAGAGTTTATTGATAAATACCGGGAATTTCTAGATCCCGACAACAATGGAACATTGGATTTAGGCGGAGGGATGCATGACGCAGGTGATCATGTTAAATTTGGTCTTCCTCAGGGATATACTGCATCAACCCTTGGATGGGGATTTTATGAATTCAGACAGGCTTTTATTGATAAAGGCCTGGAAGATCATATGATCGATATACTAAAATGGTTTACGGATTATTTTCTAAAGTCTACATTTATGGATGCAGACGGAAATGTAATTGCCTTCTGTTATCAGGTTGGTAATGGAGACGTTGACCATTCCTATTGGGGACCACCGGAACTTCAGCAGCAAGTTAGGCCTGCATTCTTTGCTACTTCTGAAAATCCTGCTGCTGACCAGTGTGGAGATGTATCAGCAGCGTTAACAATAGCTTATCTAAACTTTAAGGATGATGATCCGGAATATGCCCAAAGGTGTCTTACAACAGCAAAAGCGCTCTATGAGTTTGGTAAAAAATATAGAGGCACAGGTTATTCCGGTGGTTATTACGGTTCAGCCTATGATGATGATGAAATGGCTTGGGCAGCTGTTTGGTTAAATATTGCAACAGGTGAACAGCAATACATAGAAGACATCATTTCTGTTAAAGACGGTAAGTATACGGGGTATATGGGTAAAATTATTGTTAACGAACAGAATCACTGGCAAAATATTTGGGTGCATTCATGGGATGTTGTGTGGGGCGGTGTTTTTGCAAAACTTGCACCTATTACTAATACTGACAGGGATTGGTATATTTTCAGATGGAATAATGAATACTGGTCAAGTATACAGCATGAAAACCCAAGTGATACAGCCTTTTTGAAACCATCACCTGCCGGATATAAAGTAGTTAATACATGGGGTTCTGCAAGATATAATGCTACAGCACAGCTTTGTTGTCTTGTATATAGAAAGTATACCGGACGTGAAGATTTCTCCGAATGGGCAAAAGGTCAGATGGAGTATATAATGGGAAATAACCCTTTAGACAGGTGCTATATAGTCGGATATTCCGAAAATTCAGTTAAACATCCACATCATCGTGCGGCACATGGTTCAAAAACAAATAGTATGGAAATTCCAACAGAGCATCGTCATACCTTGTGGGGAGCTTTAGCAGGAGGACCGGATGCTGATGACTACCATGAAGATATTACAACGGATTATGTATATAACGAGGTTGCCATAGACTACAATGCTGGATTTGTAGGAGCATTGGCAGGGCTTTGTACGTATTTTGGGCAGGATCATAAGACCCTTGAAAATTTCCCTCCTAAAGAAGCACCTGTTGATGTTTATTACACAGAGGCGAAACTCGAGCAGGAAAATAAAGAGAGGACACAAGTAACAATTAAGCTCTATAATGAATCAGTTCATCCTCCTCACAGAGAGGGAGATATGAAAGTACGTTATTTCTTTGATATAGATGAAATGCTTGATGCCGGACAGACCGCTGATGATGTTGAATTGCAGATTATGTATGATGAGAACAATTCAAGCTATGGAGGGCCTATTAAATACAGTGGTCCACATAAGTGGGATGATACGGGAATATATTATGTAGAGTTTGACTGGTCGGATTATGAAGTATATGGTACTCGTGATATTCAATTCGCGCTGGTTGGAGCACAGGATTCGAGTTTTAAAAACCATTGGGATCCTACCAATGATTGGAGCAGAAAGGATATTACAGAAGAATTTGCGAAAGCTGCATATATACCGGTGTACAATTCAGGAGAACTGGTTTATGGATCAGAGCCTCCGAAAGGAAATTCTACGCCAACTGCAACTCCTGATCCTAATGCCACACCTACACCTAAGGAAAAGCCTTCAGTCAAAGTAATGTATCAGTATGGTTATGCTGATGACGGTATTGATGGTGTCGGCGATGTAAAAGGACTTATAAAGGTGATGAACACAGGTAAAAAGGCTGTAGACCTTTCAGCACTTTCGATTCGTTACTGGTATACAAAGGATTCTAATGCAGCACAGGAGTATACATTTGACTACGTTAAAATTGGTAAAGATAAGGTTGAAGGAAGTTTTGTAGAAATTTCAGAACCGGTTGGCACCGCTGATAATTACTTTGAAATAAGTTTTGCAGATGGAGCCGGTGTTATTGCTCCGGGTTCTGACAGTGGAGAAATTCAGTTCAGAATTACCCAGGATGGATTGCCATATACACAGTCGAATGACCATTCGTTTAATGCTGATGCGGATGTATATGTTGAGAATTCTAATATAACAATATATGTCAATTCAGAACTTGTTTATGGTGTTGAACCTGATGGAGTTGTTACACCAACTCCCACACCATCGCAATACAAATATGGAGACGTGAATGGAGATGGACTTGTAAATTCAATTGACTTTGGTGTTATGAAAATGTATTTGCTTGGTATGATAAAAGAGTTCCCTTATGAAAATGGTTCAAAAGCTGCGGACGTAGATGGAAATGGTAAATTTGACTCCTTGGATTTTGCTTATATGAAGATGTATATTCTCGGGATGCGAAAGTTTCCGGTAGAGACGAAATAAAGTTATAGCCAAAAAGTGTTTCTGTTGTTAATCACATGCTGCAGCGAAAGTTTACAATCAAATTAGTAAACTTCGCTGCATCAAACATCTTAACAATATCTTACTTGAATATCCCAAATTTTAACTTGTAATAGGGTGAAAAATGTAGTAAAATATTGGTATACAGCCTTTCGTGTTTTTCTGTTCAAAAGTATTACCAGCTGTTTTGTAGTAAATACGCTTGGGTAAGAATTCTTACACTTGATTTCACTATTAATTGCGAAGTATATACTTTCTTATTGGCGTGAAATCTGAAAAAGGTTCTGTCATTTTATGCATATTAAACTTCGGAACTAAATTCGAAAATTACTATAATATATATTGTGGATTGTTGTTTTGATTTAAAACGTTTAGGAGGTATTTATATGAGAGTTTTTGGGTTGGATCACAGGAAGATAAAGAATTATGGACCGGTTAAGAGAGACAAGTGCAATAACTGCGGTAATGAATCAACATTTCAGTTACAAAAGCTATCAACCTGGTTTACACTATTTCTAATCCCAATAATACCATATAGAATAAATTACCTTCTGGTTTGTCCCATTTGTAACAACAGTGAAGAAATAGACAGTTCTGAGTTTCTGGATTATATAGATCTAATTCAAAGTCAAAAAGACTCAGAAAGCCAACTTGCATCATCGGATGGTTTTATAACTGAAAATGGTACAATATGTCGGACTGAAACTCAATTGAATTTTATCAGACAGATGAGGGAAATTGAGATGGAAAAGGAAAACAGAAACAATTCTAACGATAAATGATATGTTAAAGTTAAAGCTTCAAATAGAGAATAACCTCTAATTGAAGCTTTAACTTTTTGCCTCTTTAGAGTGAAATAAAAGAGGCAAAAGTGATGTACGTAATGCAATAATAAGATGGTTGAATACTTTGTTCGCATATATTACATGCACCCTAATGAGATTACATATCTTCATGAGATTTGCACATGCTTTTTCCTTCCCGGCGTTCTTTCTTAATATTCTTCTTTATATCATTATCATGTACTCTAGTTACGGGATTTAGCTTCCATGTGCCACGGATTTCCTTCATTAATTCTATGTTGCTTTTTTTCTTTTTCATTTTTATGGCTCCTTATTAAAAATCTATAAACCTCGATATAGTTTATTATGAGCTAAGCTCAGATGATCCGAACATTACGTCTTTATTTCTAAATGAGCGGACTATTTTTTTTATGCTGTCTTCTGAAAGGTGGTAAGCTGTAGTACGGCATTTTAAATTCTTATAAAATCAAGCAATTACTGCAAATTAATTTCTGGTTTTCAAGCACACATCTGATTTTTATGTGTCGTAGATTACAGCACTTTTTTATCTGCTTACTTCTTGA
>Ga0208826_1000165_pt1 | contig 75565 bp, 73 predicted proteins | sample AD_UKC115_MetaG_FD_184451 | JGI IMG/M metagenome (GOLD analysis project Ga0208826, IMG submission 184451) | Active sludge microbial communities of municipal wastewater-treating anaerobic digesters from Hong Kong - AD_UKC115_MetaG (SPAdes)... | ecosystem: Engineered > Bioreactor > Anaerobic >... | reverse complement strand
GCGCCGGGCGTTATTGTCCTGCCACGCGACGGGGTGCGACGCGGTTCAGCGCAGGCCCGTCTCGTTGCGCGCGATCACCATGCGCTGGATCTCGCTGGTGCCCTCGTAGATCTCGGTGATCTTGGCGTCGCGGAAGTAGCGCTCAAGCGGCATTTCCTTGGAGTAGCCCATGCCGCCGTGGATCTGGATGGCCTGATGGGTGATCCACATCGCCGCCTCGGACGCGGTGAGCTTGGCCACCGCCGCCTCGGTGGAGAAGCGCCCGCCGCTCTCCTGCGCGCGCTGCTTGGCCCAGGCCGCGCGCAGGGTCAGCAGTTCGGCCGCGTCGAGGCGGCATTTCATGTCGGCGATCTTCTGCTGGATCATCTGAAACGAGCCGATGGACTGGCCGAAGGCCTTGCGCTCGCGCGCGTACGCCAGGCTCGCCTCGTAGGCTGCACGGGCCAGGCCGACCGCCTGCGAGGCGATGCCGATGCGCCCGGCATCGAGCACGCCCATGGCGATCTTGAAACCCTTGCCTTCCTCGCCGATCACGTCCTCGGCGGCCACGCGGTAGTCGGCGAACTCGATCTCGCAGGTGGCCGAGGCGCGGATGCCCAGCTTGGGTTCGGTCTTGCCGCGATGGAAGCCCGGCTTGTCGGTGTCGATCATGAAGGCACTGATGCCGTTCGCCCCCTTGTCCGGCTCACTCATGGCGAACAGCAGGATGTACTTGGCCACCGGACCGGAGGTGATCCAGCTCTTCTTGCCGTTGATGACGTAGCTGCCGTCGGCCTGGCGCACCGCGCGGCAGCGCATGGCCGTGGCGTCGGAACCGGACTGCGGCTCGGTCAGGGCAAACGCACCGATGGCCTGGCCCGAAGCGATGGGCGTGACGTACTTGTGCTTCTGTGCCTCGCTGCCGAACTTCAGCAGGCCATTGCAGTAGAGCGTGTTGTTCACCGACATGATGGTGGAGTGGGCGCAGTCGGCCTGCGCGATCTCGATCATGGCCAGCACGTAGGCGATCGAATCCATGCCGGCGCCGCCATATTCCGCTGGCACCTCGATGCCCATGAGGCCGAGTTGGCCCATCTCGCGGATGTTGTCCAGCGGAAATTCGCCCTTGGCGTCGAACTCGGCCGCCACCGGCGCGATGCGTTTCTGGGCGAAATCACGCGCGATGGCCTGGATGGAAAGCTGATCGTCGCTGAACTGGAAGTCCATGGGGTCTCCTGCGGACGGGTGACGCCGCGGCCGGATGGATCGGCGGCGCGGGCGGAAGGGAATGCGCGATTTTATCCTGCCAGGCCGCTCAACGCGCCAGGCGCGCAAAGTCGCAGGGCGCGCCGGACAGGCGCTGGTCGAGCAGCCAGGGCAGCAGGCCATCTTCGCCGTAGGCGCGGTGCCAGATCACGTGCCTTTCACCTTTGTATTCGGTGTAGCGCGGCTGGGCGCCGAGGGCGCGCAGCGCGCGCACCACGGCGCGCGAGCCGAGCATGGCGCCGCCGTAGCCGGTCTCGATGTCGGTGTCGTCGTCTTCGGCGCCGTGGAAGACCCACTGCGGCACGTCGCGGATCGCCGCCAGACCGGCCAGCTCGGTCATGCCCGACATGGGCACGCCCGCGGCGAAGCAGCCGGGCCAGGCCTTGAGGGCATCCCACACGCCGGTGCCGCCGTCGGAAATGCCCGTGAGCAGGATGCGCCGCGGATCGGCCTGCGGCCACCGCGCCAGCGCGTCGGCCAGCACCGCCGCCACGCGCCGCGGTGGCCAGTAGCCACCGGTCGTCTGCGGCGCCAGGTACAGCAGCGGGATGCCGGCGCGGCGCGCGGCATCGACCAGTTCCAGCGAGCCGTTGCCGTAGCCGGCGAGTTGGCCCTCGTTGTCGTCGCCGTCCTGCCAGTCGCCATGCAGGAAGACGACCAGCGGCAGGCGCTCGCCGTCGCGGCGTCCCGGGGTCTCGATGGCGCGGTAGGGCACGTGCTGCGCGTCGCGGCTCCAGTAGCGGCCCAGCTCGGCGTACTCGATCGCTCGCAGCGGTGCGGCGGCCCACAGGGTCGACAGGACGGCGGCCAGGAGGAACGAACGCGGCATGCATGCTCGCGGCGTGAAGACGGGGCGCGCAGCATACGGGAAGCTCGCCAGCGCCGCGTTGACCCGACTGCCGCGAATCGCTACGCTGCGTTTCCATCTTTCAATCCGGATGAAAGGATAGACGTGGATCTGGCCGCCACTTCGGCCCTGCTGCGCCTGCTGTCGGACCCCACGCGCGTGCGCCTGCTGGGTCTGCTGGAGCGCGAGGAACTCACCGTCGCCGAGCTCTCGGCCGTGCTGCGCCTGGCGCAGCCGCGCGTCTCCACGCACCTGGCCAAGCTCAAGGAGGCGGGGCTGGTGCGCGATCGCCGCGCCGGGGTTTCCGCCTACTACCGCTTCAACGCTGACCTCGCCGTGGGGGAAGAAGCGCTGCTGCATGCCCTGCGCGCCAGCATCGAAGACTCCCTGCTGCGCGAGGATGAGAAGCGCCTGCCCGCGGTGCTGGCGCAGCGCGCCCGCGCCGAGGGCTGGGCGGACAGCGTCGCCGGCGACATGGAGCGCCACTACTCCCCCGGGCGCACCTGGGAGACTCTCGCGCGCGCTCTCATGCAGCTCATCGACACCGGCGATGTGCTGGACATCGCCTCGGGCGACGGCGTGCTGGCCGAACTGCTGGCGCCGCGCGCGCGCTCCATCGTCTGCGTCGACGCCAGCGAGCGCGTGGTCGCCGCGGCGCGCGAGCGCCTGAAGGCGCTGGAGAACGTCGAGGTGCGTGTGGGTGACATGCATGACCTCGATCTGGGCGCGCGCCGCTTCGACCTGGTGCTGCTCATGCACGCTCTGACCTACAGCGACCGGCCGGCGCTGGCGGTGGCGCAGGCCGCGCACCTGCTCAAGCCGGGCGGACGCCTGCTCGCCGCTACCCTGGGCCGCCACGCCCACCGTACTGCCGTGGACCCCTTCGACCACCGCAATCTCGGCTTCAAGCCCGCCGAACTGCGCGGCTTCGCACGCGACGCCGGCCTGGAAGTCCTGTCCTGCGATCGCGCCGCGCGCGAGCGCCGGCCGCCCCACTTCGAAGTGCTGACCCTGCTGGCGCGCAAACCGGATGGCCGGGCGGCGTAGGCACGCCGTCCTGCCGTGCGACCCCTTCCATGCCATCGCCCCCTCGGCAAACGGACGACACGACATGACCACCACCCTGCCCTGGCTGCACCCCGCGCGCGCCCAGGCCCTGCTCGACGCGCTCACGCAGCGCATCCTCGTCATCGACGGCGCCATGGGCACGATGCTGCAGGGCTACCGCCTCGACGAAGGCGGCTATCGCGGCGAACGCTTCGCCCACGGCTTCGATGCGCGCCACGCCGCGGCGCACGACCACAGCCACCACGTCTGTGACCTGAAGGGCAACAACGATCTCCTGCTGCTGACTCAGCCGGAGATCATCCGCGCTGTGCACCGACAGTACCTCGATGCCGGCGCCGACCTCATCGAGACCAACACCTTCAATGCCACCGCGATCAGCCAGGCTGATTACCACCTCGAACATCTCGTCTACGAGCTGAACCTCGCCGGCGCGCGCCTTGCGCGCGAGTGCTGCGACGCCGCCTCGGCGCAGACGCCGCAGCAGCCACGCTTCGTTATCGGCGTGCTCGGCCCGACCAGCCGCACCGCCTCCATCAGTCCCGATGTCAACGATCCCGGTTTCCGCAACACCAGCTTCGACGAGCTCGCCGCTACCTACCGCGAAGCCGCGCGCGGTCTCATCGACGGTGGCGCCGACGTGCTGATGGTCGAGACCATCTTCGATACGCTGAACGCGAAGGCGGCGCTGTTCGCCCTCAGCGAGGAGTTCGACGCCCGCGGCGCGCGCCTGCCGCTGATGATTTCGGGCACGATCACGGACAAGTCCGGCCGCACGCTGTCGGGCCAGACCGCCGAGGCCTTCTTCTACTCCGTGCGGCACGTGCGGCCACTGGCGGTGGGCCTCAATTGCGCCCTTGGCGCCAAGGACCTGCGCGAGCACATCGACGTGCTGGCCCAGGTCGCGGACTGCTGCATCAGCACGCACCCCAACGCCGGCCTGCCGAACGCTTTCGGCGAATACGACGAGTCCCCCGAGCAGATGGCCGCCGTGCTGCGCGACTTTGCCCTGGCCGGCCTGGTGAACCTCGTCGGCGGCTGCTGCGGCACCACGCCGGCGCACATCCGCGCCATCGCCGAGGCCGTGCGCGGCCTGCCGCCGCGCGCCGTCCCCGTCTCCGTCGAGATCCGCACCGCCGCATGATCACCCTGCCCCGCTACACCCGCCTCTCGGGCCTGGAGCCCCTGGTCATCACGCCGCAGACGCTCTTCGTCAACGTCGGCGAACGCACCAACGTCACCGGCTCGGCGCAATTCCGCCGACTGATCAAGGAAAACCGCTACGAGGAGGCGGTGGACGTGGCGCGCCAACAGGTGGCCGGCGGGGCGCAGATCCTCGACGTGAACATGGATGAGGGCCTGATCGATTCCGAAGCGGCCATGGTGCGCTTCCTCAACCTCATCGCCGCCGAGCCGGACATCGCCCGCGTGCCGGTGATGATCGACTCTTCCAAGTGGAGCGTGATCGAGGCCGGCCTGAAGTGCCTGCAGGGCAAGGGCGTGGTCAATTCGATCTCGATGAAGGAGGGCGAAGCCGCCTTCATCGCGCAGGCGCGCAAGGTGCTGCGCTACGGTGCCGCGGTGGTGGTGATGGCCTTCGACGAGCACGGCCAGGCCGACACCTGCGCGCGCAAGGTGGAGATCTGCACCCGCGCCTACCGCATCCTGACCGAAGAGGTGGGCTTCCCGCCGGAAGACATCGTCTTCGACCCGAACATCTTCGCCATCGCCACGGGCATGGAGGAACACAACAACTACGCCGTGGATTTCATCGAGGCAACGCGTCTCATCAAGGCCACCCTGCCGCATTGCCACGTATCCGGCGGGGTGTCCAACGTTTCCTTCTCCTTCCGCGGCAACGAGCCGGTGCGCCAGGCCATCCACGCCGTGTTCCTCTACCACGCCATCCGCGCGGGCATGGACATGGGCATCGTCAATGCCGGCGCGCTGCCGCTCTACGACGATCTGGACGCCGAACTGCGCGAACGCGTCGAAGACGTGGTGCTGAACCGCCGCCCCGACGCCACCGAGCGCCTGCTTGAGGTCGCCGACCGCTACAAGGCGCGCAAGGGCGACGGGCCGGCGGAATCGCAGGCCTGGCGCGAAGCCCCGGTGCGCGAGCGTCTGCGGCACGCCCTGGTGCACGGCATCGATACCCATATCGACGCGGACACCGAGGAGGCACGCCGGCAGAGCACGCGCCCGCTGGACGTGATCGAGGGTCCGCTGATGGACGGCATGAACGTGGTCGGCGACCTCTTCGGCGCCGGCAAGATGTTCCTGCCGCAGGTGGTGAAGTCGGCGCGTGTGATGAAGAAGGCCGTGGCCTACCTGCTGCCCTACATCGAGGAGGAAAAGGCGCGCAGCGGCGACACAGGGAAGTCCAACGGCAAGATCGTGCTGGCCACGGTGAAGGGCGATGTGCACGACATCGGCAAGAACATCGTCGGCGTGGTGCTCCGCTGCAACAATTTCGACGTGATCGACCTCGGCGTGATGGTGCCAGCGCAGAAGATCCTCGATGTCGCGCGCGCCGAGCGCGCCGACATGATCGGTCTGTCCGGGCTCATCACGCCCTCGCTGGAAGAGATGAGCCATGTCGCGCGCGAAATGCAGCGTCAGGAGTTCTCCGTGCCGCTGCTCATCGGTGGCGCGACCACGTCGCGGGCCCACACTGCGCTGAAGATCGAACCGCACTACCGCTGCCCCACCGTGTGGGTGAAGGATGCTTCGCGCGCCGTCGGCGTGGCGCAGTCGCTGATCTCGCGCGAGCTGGTCGACGACTTCATGGCGAAAGTTCGCGCCGACTACGCCGAGATTCGCGCCCGCCACCGCGACCGCGGACCGGGCAAGAAACTGGTGCCGCTGGCCACGGCACGGGCGCAGCGCTGGACCTGCGACTGGGCGCAGTACACGCCGCCGGCGCCAGCCTGCCCCGGCATCACCGTGTTCGAGGACTATCCCATCGACGAGCTGGCCGAGTACATCGACTGGACGCCGTTCTTCTCCACCTGGGAGCTCGCGGGTCGGTTCCCCGCCATCCTCGACGATGCGGTGGTGGGTCCGCAGGCGCGCGAGTTGTACCGCGACGCACGCGCCATGTTGGCGCGGATCATCGATGAGCGTTGGCTGCAGGCGCGCGGCGTGGTCGGACTGTGGCCAGCGGCCGGCGTGGGCGACGACGTGGAGGTGGAGGCCGGCAGCGGCCCGGTGCGGCTGCACTTCCTGCGCCAGCAGGCGGAGAAGCCCGCTGACCGCGCGGATCTGTGCCTCGCCGACTTCATCGCGCCCAAGGACAGCGGCGTTGCCGACTGGATCGGTGGTTTTGCGGTCACGGCAGGACTGGGCATCGAACCGCACCTGCAGCGCTTCGAGGCGGACCACGACGACTACTCTTCCATCCTGCTCAAGGCGTTGGCGGACCGGCTGGCTGAAGCCTTCGCCGAGCGCCTGCACCAGCGCGTGCGGCGCGAGATCTGGGGCTACGCCATCGATGAGGAACTCGACAACGAGGCATTGATCGCCGAGCGCTACCGCGGCATCCGCCCGGCGCCGGGCTATCCGGCCTGCCCGGAGCACAGCGAAAAGGCAACCTTGTTCCGCCTGCTCGATGCCGAACGCCGCACCGGCATGAGCCTGACCGACAGCTTCGCCATGTACCCGGCCGCGTCGGTCTCCGGCTGGTATTTCAGCCATCCGGACAGCCAGTACTTCGTCGTGGGTCGCGTCGGCCGTGAACAGGTCGAGGACTACGCCCGGCGCAAGGGCTGGAGCCTGGGCGAAGCCGAGCGCTGGCTGGCACCGCTGCTGGACTACGACCCGGACTGATGTCGCCGCGCTCGGTGCCATCTCTCGCGGCCCGTACAGGGCCGCGGGGGCCCTACGTGGGCCCTCTCCCTGGCGCGCGCCGGAACCTGCTCCTGCGGTTCCGGCATGCGCGCCTTCCCTGGCACTCGCCGGAACCTGCTCCTGCGGTTCCGCCATTCGCGCCTTCCCTGGCGCTCGCCGGAACCCGCTCCTGCGGTTCCGCCATTCGCGCCTTCCCTGGCGCTCAATTGCCGGCGAGTTGGGAGCGGCGGTGGCGCACGTCCACTATGAGGTTATAGACCGAGACAAAGGCCGGAAAGAGGTTGGAAAGGATGCCGACCGAGTCGTTCTTGCCGAAGATGAAATAGCTCAGGAGCAGGCCGCTGCCGCACACCGAGAGCCACCAGAACGCCGCCGGCATGACCACCCGCTTGAGCTTCTTGGTGTAGTACAGCTGCACCAGCCAGCGGGCAGTGAACATGAAGGCGCCGAGGTAGCCGATGAGCTTCCACGGCGTGATGACGACATGCTGGAAATCGAAGAGGGCCTGGTCCATGTGGCGGGCCGGAAGGGACGGATTACGAAGTGTAGCGCCCGCGACGCGGGCGCACGCGCCATGAGGTCCCGTACCATGCGGCCGCCGCGCAGGGCGGGCCGCGCCTTACTCGCCTTCGCGCTTGACGCTGTTGCGCACACCGGCGACCAGGGCCTTGGGCGGGGCGACCCCGGTATGTGCCGCGTCCCACGCGATACGGTTGTCGTCACCCTGCACCTGCAGCGAGACGGCGTTGTCCACGGTGACAATGTTGCGCGATCCGACCAGCACGACTTCGTCGCAAGACCCGTGCACCTCGATCGTGTTGTCCGACCCGGTGAAGGTCACCTTGCCCGACTCCGGACAGAAGTGTGTCAGGGTCGCGTGGTTGTCCTTGACGTTCGCTTCGGTCTTGTCGGCTTCGTCGGCCGAAACGGCGGCAGCGGCGCAGAGGGTCGCCACGAGGGCGATTGCCGGCAGGTGCAGGCGCATGGTCGGGGCTCCGGACTGGAAAGGTGCCCGGGATGTTAGCGTCGCGCGGGGCGCAGGGTAGCGCCGTTCGGTGCGGAAGGCATGAATTTCGCGCTCAGCGGCGGGCCGCGATGCAGATGGTGGGCGGTATAGGGATCGAACCTATGGCCCCTGCCGTGTGAAAGCAGTGCTCTACCGCTGAGCTAACCGCCCATCTGCCCGGAGTGCCTGGGGAAGGCCCCGGAAAGGCCGCGCAGGATATCCGTGCGCGGCGCAACCGTCAATCCAAACCTTGAAGAGCTGGTGCCGGAGAAGGGATTCGAACCCCCGACCTACGCATTACGAATGCGCCGCTCTACCAGCTGAGCTACTCCGGCCTGCCTCGCGGCGGGAGCGGCGAGGGGCGCGAAGTATAGACAAGGGGCCCGCGCGCTGACAACCGCGGCGCGCTCGCCGGCTGCTACCAGCACTTGCCGTTGTTCTCGTTGCCGCTCTTGCCGCGCGCACCGAGATTGTTGAGGGTCAGGCTGCCGCACTTGTCGATGGCCTGAGGCCCCTGCGGCACGGCCGTCAGGGTATAGGTCTGGCCAGCGGCACCCACCACCGGCGCTTGCACCTGATAGTACCCCTGCTCCGACGTCCCGCCGAGACTCAGGTCGGCCAAGTTGTTCGTGTAGCGGTTGTTGTTGGTGTAGAAGCGCTCCTGGGCGGCACCAATGCGCATCAGCAGCTCACGCCCGTCGGCACGGCGGCCACGCATCACGAAGTTGGTGTAGTTGGGATACGCGACGGCAGCGATGATGGCGATGATCGCCACCACGATCATCATCTCGATCAAGGTAAAACCCCTGGCACGGAAGCTCGGCATAACGATCCCCATCAGCATGTCTTGGCCCGGGCGACACCGCGCCGGCGGTGCGCCACATCGCAGGCAAGTGCGCAGGGCCGCTGGAGCCGCCCTGCGCACCGGCCTCAGTTGTTGTCGTCCAGCAACTGGCGCCACTCACCTCGATGCCACTGCAGGCTGGCCGTGTCCAGCAGCTTGTTCAACGCATCGATCACCACCTGCGGCAGGGGCGGATCCGACGGCAGCGGAATGACCAGCCGGCCACCGGGCCTGACCACCGGGCTGCCCAGCGGCGTGGACGCATCGATTACCACACCTGCGATGCCGGCCGGCGGCTGGCTCGGATCATCGGGCGGCAAGCCACCTGTACTGCCGCCGACCACCAGCACGCCATAGCGGTTGCCCGGATTGCAGGGGTCGTCACCCTTGGGAATCACCGAGTAAAGAATGGCCAGATTGGCCGTGTACAGCGGGAAGGCGCGGCGCTGGCTGCGCTCGCCCTTCTCCGCGGCCACATTCAGCGGAATGCGCCAGCCCTTGTTGGCCAGCGGCACCTGATTGTTCGTCAGGGTGCGCACACCATTACCATCCTCGGTAATGGCCTGGCTGATGAGCTGGTTGACCTTCACCGGATAGGTGCCCGCGCTGGTCTGCGTGCCGTAGTCGCGAATACCGTAATAGGCCTGCATCGGAATATTGTTGGTGCGGTCGGGCCGCCCCAGCAGCTTGCCGGTACCGACGATGAAGATGGGCCCCCGCGTCACGCGGTCCGTAAGCGCGATCGGCATGGACGCCAGCGGCTGGTCGCCGACACTGGTCGCACCGCCGTTGCCGTAGGTCTGGAACATCAGATTGACCTTGCCCTGGTCCAGATCGAAGCGCCAGAGGTTGCCCGCCAGGTCGCCCGCCACCGCCAGATTGTCCGTCTGGTCACCGCCGAAATCGTAGACCAGTGGCGTGGACAGGCCAAAGGTCTTGGTGGTGCCGGCAACGAATTCGGGCGCCGTCGAGGTCTTGATCTCGCGCAGCAGGGTGCCGGTCGCCAGGTCGATGACGAGCAGGGACGTCTGACCGGCCGAGGGATCGTTGCTGGCCGGATCCAGCGTATCGGTCGGGAAATAGCCGCTGGACACCAGAGCCACCCACTTGTTGGCGCCGAGCGTGCTGCTGGGCGACAGGCGCGCAATATTGACCGCATCGTAGGTATAGCCCAAGTGCGAGCAGTAGCGGGCCCCGGCGGCGCAGTCCGTTCCGGGGCTGGCAGCGGGCGGCGAGTTGGTGAACTCCCACATCGGCACGGGGGCGTTCGGGTTGGTCACGTCGATCAGATACACGCCGCGCCCGCCCAGGCGCATGGAGCCGGCCAACACTGTGCGCCACTGGCCGCCGATGAAGACGTCCTGCTCCAGCGGCTGCGAGTCCATGGTGGAAATCAGGTTGGACGTGGGCCGCGTGTACTGGGTCAGACGGAAGTTGTCGATCAGCATATTGGGCACATAGCCCCACAGCTCGAACCCATCCGTGCCGCGGAACGCGTGCAGCATGCCATCGTTGGCGGCCGTATACATCACCTGCAGTCGGCCGGCGTTGTTGGCCTGGAACTCCTGATAGGTGATGCTGCTGGCCAGCTCCGGAGAGCCTGCCGGCCAGGTACTGCGCCAGCCTGCCTTGGGCGAGGACACGAAGGTCGGCTGGGCATTCACCACCGCGCCCAGCACGGAGCCGCGCTTGCGGAAGTTCGGCGACGGCGTCGTTTCGTTGGTGCGCACGCCGCGGAAATAGTCGACGCGCTGCTGGCCGAATCCGTCGGATGTGTAGGTGGCCACGGTGCCGGAGGTGCCGGTGAAGGCCAGCGTGGATGGATTCGCATTGAGCTTGTTCTGCTGCGCCGTGCTGAGCGAGGCCCACTGGAAGGGCTTGGATGTGCCCGGCGTACCGTCCGACGTCAGGATGGTACGGCCGGCAGGGCTGCGCGCTGCACCAGCGGCCGGTGCCCCGGTGGGGCAGGCACCGCCCGTGAGCAGGCAGCCGGCATCCCACAGCGGCGGCGTCTGCAGCACACCGGACGCCGGATCGATCGTGTGCTTGGTGGCGAAGCCGCTCCAGTCGCTGCTGTCGTAGCCGGCGCGATAGCCCTCGGCACCCACGCTCAGCACCGACGATGCCGCCGTCGCCGCCGTGGAGGCACCGCGGCGCGCCACGATGCTGGCGACGATGTCATTGAGGGCCTTGATCAGATCGTCCGGATTGTCCGCCGCAAAGAACTCGCCGCGGCTGTTGATGGCCATATGCCACATGTCGTCGATCTTCTCGGCGGTGTCGCTATAGGGCGAGGTGCCCACCATCGCCGGCCACTGGATGTTGCCCTGGCGCAGTTGCTGCAACGAGTTGGCGTTGCGGGGAATGGTTCCGGACACGCCGAAGCCGATCGGGAACTGCACCACGTGCGGCCAGGTGGCCGGGTCGTTGGCGGGGTTCCAGTAGATCTCGGCATTGTCCAGCGGATTGTCGCCGGGGTTGTAGGTCGGCCCGCCGGTCAAGCCGGTGGTCTTGTCCGAGATGTAGGGCGGCACGCGCAGGCGCGTTGCGACCGCCGCCATGAAATCCGGCCGCAGATTCTTGGCCCAGTACTGGAAGCCAAGGTCGGCCATGGTCTGCTGCGCCTTCGCCGTCGCGGTCTCGTTCCACATCACCTGGCTCTGTGTGGCGCTGACCGAATAGGCGCGGCCATCCGGCAGCGTCACGCCGGTGGTGTCGTCCTGGGCCGCATTCACGGTGCTGTTGTTCCACAGACCGTCGGTCATCAGGATGTGGAAGTTCTGCCGGCAGCTCAGTTCCAGGTTCAGGTCACGGTCCCAGTAGGGGTTGCGGTCATCCAGGACGCCCTGGCCGTACTGGTAGAGCTTGCCCACGCGGTCCGTGGCTGCCTGATTGGGCGTATTGCCGCTCGCCGGGGTGGCAAACAGCCACTTGTAGAACTCCTTGCGCGTGTTGTAGACCGCCGCCACGTCGGCGAACTTGTACACCTTGGTCGTGCCGGCGGCGAGCTTGTTGCTGTTGATGTTCTGCCAGGCGACGCGCACATTCTCATCGAACGGGGCATAGGCGCGGGCGATCGCGGTGATGGCCGAATTGATGCGCGTGCGGTAATAGGAGTACCAGATGGCGAAATTGGTCTGCTCGGCTGCAGGCAGGGCCACCCATTCCCAGTTGCCCGAGGTGTACAGGGTGCCGGTATTGGTGATCTTGCCGGTCACCGCATTCGTCGTGAGAGCCGGCGCGGTGCTCTTGTAGCGGTAGTAGCCGGCGCCGGTGACGCCGCAGAACTTGGTCGTGGACAGGTTGGCCGTACCGCCCGTGGTGACCGGACTGTCGGGGCGGTTGTACTGGATGCCGTTGTTCCAGGCGCCGGTGAAGCTCGGCGTGGGGAACGGCGTCACGCCGTCGCTCTTCAGCGGCACCTGGTAGGTGGTGTTGGGGTTGTAGTACACGCCGTTCATCGGCAGGGCGCGCGGATCGGGCGCCGCCACGCGCGGGTCGATGACCGCGGCGCACTGGTAGGGGCTGCCCCAGCCTGCGCCGTCGTAGGGGCGCTGGTCCGGCATATAGGCATTGGCCATGGAGCCGGAGTCGTCCAGGGTCAACACCAGATTGGGCGCCACCGAGGCGGTGATGTCCGGCGGCGCCGCCAACAGGTCGACCGTGCCGTAGGCCGCGGCCCGGCTCTCGGGCGAGGCCGCCAGCAGGGCGAGGGCCGTGCCCGACAGCACGCCCAGCAGCTGCCGGGAAAAAGCCTTGCTCATGCGCTCATGCAGTGTCATGTCGTTGCCCTCAGGGAGTGCCCGCGTTCGTGCCGGAGTTGGTCAGATCGGCAGCGGAGTAGACGCTCTCGGCCGCCCTGATGACGGCACTGCTGCCGCCCTGGCTGCGCGCCGTGACGCGGTAGAACTCCATGCGTCCGGCGACGCCGGCGGCGGCCGGGTCGATGGCGCCGCTGCCGCGGCCCGCCCCGGGCGGCAGATCCGGCCCCAGATCCTCGAACAACACCTGCGGTGCGGCGGCCAGGGACGCCGTCTGCTGACTGCCGCTCAGGCCGGTCATGCCGCTGACCACCAAGCCGCCCTGCGGTGCCGTGGCGATCCAGGTGCGCTGCGCGCGGAAGGACTGCACGTTGGCCTTCAGCACGGCGCCGCTGCCCGACATTTGCGGCTGGTGCGGACAATTCGCCGCCGAGCCGCCGCTGACGCAGACCGGGAAGGGGTGCGTACCGACGTACTGCAGGTTCCACAGGAAGGCTTCGCCGGCACGCAAACCGGTTTCCGCTCCCATCTGTGCGAGTTGGGAATTACGCATGCCGCCCGTCATGCGCTCCTGCAGGATGGAGGTACCCATGCCGGCCACGGCCAGCAGGGTCAGCAGCACCAGGAACACCAGGGCGACGAACAGCACCGCGCCGCGCTGGCGCCGGGGTGCAGGCAATCGAGCTTCATAGAACATGACCACTACCTCGGCCCGCTAGGGGTTGTTGTTGCGCACGGCCACCAGGGAAACGAACTCGCGCCGCATCATGCGACCCGCCTGCAGACCCGACCCGGGAATGAGCGTCGTCGGCGCCGTCACGACCGTGCGCGGCGTCGCATCCAGGCTGTAGGTGAACGAACTGCTGTCCGGGTCGAGGCCGCCGACGTAGTCGATGCTGTTGACCAGCAGATGCACTTCCACGCTGCGCACCGCCGCCCACAGACAGCCCGGCACGGTGTTCACCGGCGGCGGGCAGGCGATCGCCCCACCGTTGCGACCCTGCACCTGTGCGGCCGTGAGGTAGCGCAGCTGCTGCGCGGACCCGTCCTGTACGGCATAGAGGAAGTCGAGCCGGTCCACGCCCTGCACCAGCACCTGGTCCACGCCGTTCTCGCGGCGCACCAGGCTTGGCACCAGGCGCTGTGCCGCCGCACTGTTGCGCGGCGCGTCGGGGTTGTCGTCGCGCTCGAAGCGCAGATAGTAGGTCACCGTGACGAAATCGCGCGTCAGGTTGAACGCCCGGGTGTCGCGGGTCGGATCCAGGGCACAGGTCGGCGCCGGCGCCAGCAGACTGCCAACGCTGAGCGAGGATCCGGACGCTGACGTGATCGGCAGCACCATCGGGTTGGCGCAGTCGGAGACCAGGACCAGATTCCCCGCGGAAAAACTGTGCGGCGACGACGTCGCCAGGCTGTCGTCCCCCGTCTGAGGCGACAGGGTGATGGAGCCGCCGCCCGCGCTGCAGGTGAAACCGGTCACCGGCCAGCCGGAGCCGCGCTGGTAGCGCACGGTGAGGACGTCCGTATTGGGCACGCGGGCACCGACCGTCAGTCCGGTCGCGGGAATCGCCGTGGTGAAATCCGTGGTGGGCACGCTCGGCGTGCAACTGCCGCCGGTGCACTCGTAGCCCTGCAGGTACCAGCGCGTGGTGAACGGGAACGGCGCGCTGGCCGCTGTCGTACTGAGACTGTTGCCGGCGTCGATGCTGAGCGCCTTGCCGCTATCGGGCAGGGGCATGCTTGCCGCGTAGACCATGGGCGAGCGCGGCACCCAGGTAGGCGTCGTCAGATCAGCCAAACGCGACTCGCCCATCGTCGTGCTGCAGTACTGGCCGATCTGCATGCGCAGGTCGGACTCCATGCGAGCGACGGCGTAGCGGCCGTTCTCCTGCAGGCGCGCCAGGGAGTTCTGCACCTTGTTCGACATGCTGGTGCTGCCGAACAGGCTGACCACGCCGATGCTGAGCACCAGCCCCAGGGCCATGGCCACCATGAGCTCGATCAGCGAGAAGCCGCGCGAGGCGCTGCCGTTGCTCGCACGGCCGGTCACTGCGGTGACGCGAGTCGAAGTGTTGTGCAAGCTCATGGCTGGAACACCCAGGCAAAGGTCTGCGCGGTGGGGGAATTGGATCCCGGAGTGGCCAAGGTACCCTTGCCCAGGCTGGCCTCGTCCCAGGTGATGGTGACCGTACACTGGCCCGTGAAAGGTGAAGCGATCAGGGTCGGATCGCGCAGAGCGCCGACACAGTTGACCGTGCCGCTGGCATTGGGCAGGGAAGCAATCTGGTTGCTCCAGACGTAGCGGGTATCGCGCGTCACCACGGCCGCGGGGGTGCAGGGGCTGGCACCCGCACAGGGATCGCCCGCCACCGTGGCCTGGCTGTAGGTGCCGTTGTAGTTCTGCGGGCCGGCGGCGCGGTTGAGGCGGATGCGGTCGGCGATGGACTGCGCCACGAATCCGGCCTGGGTGCGCAGGTAGGCGCTCTGGTTGGTCTTGACGGAAATGACCATCAGTCCGGCCAGACCGACCAGACCGAGACTGAAGATCAGTACGGCCACCAGCACCTCGAGCAAGGTGAAGCCGCGGGAACGCATCGTCGGGTACATGCGGGTCCTCTCGTCCATCAGGGGCAGGCCGGCGCCGGCGAGCCGGTGACATCGCGCCGCGTCGTGGCGACACCCGCCGCGGATACCGTGATGCGGCGGGACTGGCTGTCGTTGTGCAGTTCGGAGGGACGGCAGATGTTCAAGTTGCCGCCCGTGCCGGTGCCGTTCTTGATGGCGCCGTAGCCGTTGAACACGTAGCGGTCGGATTGCGCGCCCGTGCCGAGTCCGGCACTGGTGACGCTGTAGCCGCCCTGCAGGGCCACGTAACTGCGCAGCAGCGAGTCGGCCGCGGCGAAATTGCCGTCGCGGGCGCTGTCCACGCGCACCTCCCAGCCACTGCTCCAGTTGCCGCTGGGCGCGATGACTTCTGCGTCGATACCGCGCTTGACTGCCTCGGTGCGAGCCAGGCTCAGCGCCGCCACCAGGTCATTGGCGATGGTCGACGTGGTCGAGCGCACGTTCATTTCCCGGAAATTCGGCAGCGCGATCGCGGCGAGGATCGCCACGATGGCGACGGTGATAAGCAGCTCGACCATCGTGAATCCGGCCGCCCCACCGGGACAGGACTTCGACATGGCGCTGGGCATACGCTTCCCCGCAGAGTAGTGCCGCGAGCATAGCCCCAGCCCGAGGGCCGGCAAGCGCCCCCCGGCGTTGCTGGTAAGAATTTCCGGACGAGCGGCGCCCGGCCGGATCAGGAAATCACTTGCACCCGCAAGGCCTTGGGCAGGGCGAAGGTGATGTTCTCCGGCTCCCCCTCCAGTTCGAGCACCTGCTCCGCACCGAGGGCCTGCAGGTGCGCAATGACGTCGCGCACGAGCTGCTCCGGGGCCGAGGCGCCGGCGGTGACGCCGACGCGGCGACGACCGGACAGCCATTCGTGCCGGATGTCGCCCGCGCCGTCGATCAGATGGGCCGCGACACCCTGCTTCTCAGCCAGTTCGCGCAGTCGGTTGGAGTTGGAACTATTGGGCGATCCGACCACAAGCACCAGGTCGCACTGCTGCCCCAGACGCCGCACCGCATCCTGGCGGTTCTGTGTGGCATAGCAGATGTCGTCATGGCGCGGCCCCTCCACGCGCGGAAACTGTCGCCGCAGGGCCTCGATCACGGCCCGCGTGTCGTCCACCGACAGCGTGGTCTGCGTGACGTAGGCGAGCTGCTCCGGATCGCGCGGCCGCAGGCGCGCCACGTCCTCGGGGGTTTCCACCAGATGGATGTCTCCCACCGCCTGCTGGCGGTTCCATTGCCCCAGGGTGCCCTCCACTTCGGGGTGCCCGGCGTGCCCGATCAGCACCACGTCGCGCCCGGCCTTGGCGTGACGCACGACTTCCATGTGCACCTTGGTGACCAGCGGACAGGTCGCGTCGAACACGCGCAGACCGCGCCGCTCCGCCTCGGCACGCACCGCCTGCGGCACGCCGTGGGCGCTGAAGATCACCGTCGCGCCGTCGGGCACTTCGTCCAGTTCGTCGACGAATACCGCACCGCGTGCGCGCAGGCCGTCCACGACGAAGCGGTTGTGCACCACCTCGTGGCGCACGTAGATGGGCGCACCGAAACTCTCCAGGGCGCGCTCGACGATCTCGATCGCGCGGTCCACGCCGGCGCAGAAGCCGCGCGGGTTGGCAAGCAGGATGTCCATGCGGCGATTATCCGGTTTTTCCGTGATGGGCCGCGCCGGCGCGCAGGCTGGACCAGGCCAGCAGCACAGCGCCCACGCTGATGGCCGCGTCGGCAACATTGAATGCCGGAAACTCGCGCCCCGGCCACCAGTACACCTGCACGAAATCGACCACGTGGCCGAAGCGCAGGCGATCGACGAGGTTGCCCAGAGCCCCGCCGACGATCAGTGCCAGCGGCAGGGCGGTGCGCCAGTCGCGCCGCTCGGTGCGCGCCAGCCACACACCCAGCACGGCACTGATCACCAGCGCCAGCCCGCTGAAGCCCCAGCGCTGCCAGCCGCCGGCGTCGGCAAGGAAACTGAAGGCGGCGCCGGTATTGAAGGCGAGGGTCCAGTTGAGCACGCCATCGATCACGACCTGCGGTGAATACGGTGCCAGATGGGCCAGCACCAGCGCCTTCGTGAGCTGATCCAGCGCGATCACCGCGACGGAGAGCGCCAGCCAGGGCAAGGCGCCGGCCCGCGGCGGAGAGGAGATCGGTGCGCTCAGAACCATTGCCGCAACTCGCCGCTGCCGACCACGTTCTGCACGCAGCGGCCGCACAACTCCGGATGCCCGGCGTCATGACCCACATCGGCACGGTGATGCCAGCAGCGCACGCATTTGCCGGCGCTGCTGGGCCGCGCCGCAATCCACACCTCGCCGCCTTCGACGGCCACGGCAGAAGCTCCCTCCGGCCGCCCATCGACATCAGCCATCACCAGCTCGGACGTGATGAAGAAGAAGCGCAGCTCCGCCGCCGCCGCGGCGTAACGGGCGCGCAGCGCAGCGTCGGCATACAGGGTGACTTCGGCCTGCAGCGACGCCCCGATGGCACCGGCGTTGCGCATGCCCTCCAGCACCTTGGCCACGCCCGCGCGCACGGCCATCAGGTCGCCCCACCACTGGCGCTGCGCCGCGGTGGCCTGCGTGGCGTCGAGGCCCGCGTACCAGGTCTCGAACAGGACCGACTCGCCGCGCTCGCCGCCCTGCCCCGTGGCCGCGGGCATCGCCTGCCAGATCTCTTCGGCGGTGAAGGACAGGATCGGCGCCAGCCAGCGCGCCAGCGCCTCCAGGATGCGGAACATCGCGCTCTGCGCGCTGCGCCGTCCGCGGCTGTCGGTCGGCATGGTGTAGAGACGGTCCTTGGTGATGTCGAGGTAGAGCGAACCCATCTCGTTGGTGCAGAAGTTCTGCACACGCTGCACCACCTCGGGGAAGTCGTAGCGCGCGTAGGCAGCCACCACCGCGTTCTGCACCTCGTGCGCCTGCTGTACCGCCCACTGGTCCAGCGGCAGGCAGTCGGCCACCGGCAGCAAATGGCGCACCGGGTCGAAGCCGTCGAGGTTGCCGAGCAGGAAGCGCGCGGTGTTGCGCATGCGCCGGTAGGCGTCCGCCACGCGCTTCAGGATCTCCTTCGACATCGACATCTCGTTGCGGTAGTCGGTCGAGGCCACCCACAGGCGCAGAATGTCGGCGCCGTACTCCTTCATCACGTCCTGCGGCTCGACGCCGTTGCCGAGGGACTTGGACATCTTGCGGCCATGCTCGTCCACGGTGAAGCCGTGCGTCAGCACCTCGTCGTAGGGGGCCTTGCCGGCCATGGCCGCGCCGGTGAGCAGGGAGGAATGGAACCAGCCGCGGTGCTGGTCCGAACCCTCCAGGTACATGACCTTGTACTCGCCGGCGCCGTTGGCCTGCAGATCGGGCCAGGTATCGCGATTCTGCAGCACGCCGAAGTGCGTGACACCGGAATCGAACCACACGTCCAGCACGTCGGTTACCTTTTCGTAGCGTGGCGCGTCGGCACCGAGCAGTTCGGCCGCATCCAGCGCGTACCAGGCGTCGATGCCGCCCTGCTCCACGCGCTGCGCCACCTGCTCGAACAGCTCGGCGCTGCGCGGGTGAGGCAGCTGGGTTTCGCGGTCCACGAACAGGGCGATGGGCACGCCCCAGGTGCGCTGGCGCGAGATGCACCAGTCGGGGCGGCCGGCGATCATGCCGGTGATGCGCTCCTCGCCCCAGGCGGGAATCCAGCGCACGCGGCGAATGGCCGCCAGCGCCGTGTCGCGCAGCCCCTGCTTCTCCATGCTGATGAACCACTGCGGCGTAGCGCGGAAGGCCACCGGCGTCTTGTGGCGCCAGCAGTGCGGGTAGCTGTGCTCGATCTTCGCCGCGGCGAGCAGGTGGCCATTGCCGCGCAGCAGCTCGATGAGCGCGTCGTTGGCCTTCCAGATGAACTGACCTTCCACGAGGGGCGTGCCGGCGAGGTAGACGCCGTTGCCGCCCACGGGGTTCAGCTCGGCCGCGCTGTAGTTCTCGATGAGGCCGTATTTCTGCGAGACCACGAAGTCTTCCACGCCGTGTCCCGGGGCCGTGTGGACGGCGCCGGTGCCATCCTCGGCGGAAACGTGGTCGCCCACCAGCAGGGGAATCTCGCGCGTGGCGTAGAAAGGATGGCGCAGCCGCAGATGCTCCAGTGCCAGCCCCTTGGCGTGACCGAGACGGGACACGGCGGTGAGGCCGTAGCGCGCCAGCGCCTTGTCCGCCAAGGCCGCGGCCAGCACCAGCAGAACGCGTCGTCCGGCGCGCGTCGGCCCTTCGACCAGGACGTACTCCAGTTCTGGGCCCAGGCTCACGGCCAGACTCGCCGGCAGCGTCCAGGGCGTGGTGGTCCAGATCGGCACGGCGACGATCGTGTCGGCATCGATGCCCACGCCGAATTTCGCCGCCAGCGCCACGGGATCCAGGGCATCGTAGGCCACGTCGATGGCCGGCGAGGTCTTGTCCTGGTATTCGATCTCCGCCTCGGCCAGGGCCGAGCCGCAGTCAAAGCACCAGTGCACCGGCTTGAAGCCGCGCGTGATGTGGCCGTTGGCGTAGATCTGCGCCAGGGCCCGCAGCATGTCGGCCTCGAAGCGGGCGTCCATGGTGCGATAGGGGTTGTCCCAGTCGCCCAGCACGCCCAGGCGCTTGAAGTCGGCGCGCTGCAGGTCGATCTGGCGGGCGGCGTACTCGCGGCACTTCTGCCGAAACGTCGCCGCATCGACCTTCTGGCCGACCTTGCCCACCTGCTTTTCCACCGCGATCTCGATCGGCAGGCCGTGGCAGTCCCAGCCGGGCACGTAGGGCGCGCGGCAGCCGTCCATGAGCTTGGACTTGACCACGATGTCCTTGAGGATCTTGTTCAGCGCGTGGCCGAGGTGGATCACGCCGTTGGCGTAGGGCGGCCCGTCGTGCAGCACGAACACCCGGGCGCGCCCTGCCGTCTTGTCCTGGATGGCGTGGTAGCGCCGCTGCGCCTCCCATTGGGCCAGCATGGCCGGCTCGCGCTTGGCGAGGTCGGCCTTCATGACGAAATCGGTCCTGGGCAGGTTGATGGTGTTCTTGTAGTCGTGGCTCACGTTTCAGACTCCGGCCGCCGCAGCTGCGGGCAGGCCCAGGATGCGCCGCGCCTGGGCGGCATCGCGATCGATCTGGCGCACCATGGCGTCCAGGTCGGCAAACTTCTGCTCGTCACGCAACTTGGCGACGAATTCCACATGGATTCGACGGCCGTAGAGATCGCCGTCGAAATCGAACAGATGCGCCTCCAGCAGCGGCTCCCCACCATTCACCGTGGGCCGCACGCCCAGGCTGGCGACACCGGGCAGGGCGATGTCGGCGCCCTCGCCACGGGCCGCGCACGCCGGGCCGCGATGCAGCGCGCCGCGTACGCGCACGGCGAAGATGCCCTGCAGCGGCGCCACGCGGCGCCCCAGGCGCAGGTTGGCCGTGGGATAGCCCAGGCGCCGACCGAGCTGTTGCCCGCGCACCACGTGGCCGCCAATGGCGAAGGCGCGCCCCAGCAGGGGCGCCGCCGCGGCGAACTCGCCGGCCGCGAGCAGGGCGCGGATGCGCGTGCTCGAGACCCGCAGTCCGTCGCTCGCCACTGTCGCCGCCTCGGCCACGCCGAAGCCCAGCGTTGCCCCGGCCTCGCGCAGCAGGACGAGGTCGCCGCGACGTCGGTGGCCGAAGCGGAAATCTTCCCCGACCCAGACTTCGCGTGCTGCCACGCGCTGCACCAGCACGCGGCGGATGAAGTCCTCGGCTTCCATCGCCGCCAGGGCGGCATCGAAACGCAGCGACAGCACGGCGTCCGCGCCGGCGCGCCGCAGCAAGGCCACCTTCTCGCCCGCCCCCGCCAGGCGCGGCACGCCCGCGTGGGTGAAGAACTCGCGCGGTATGGGCTCGAAGGTGATCGCCACGGCGGCGAGTCCCAGCGCCGCAGCGCGCTCGCGCACCCGCGCCAGCACGGCCCGGTGGCCCGCGTGCACGCCGTCGAACGCCCCGATGCAGACCACGCTGCCCCGCGGCGCCAGGCAGGGACCGGCGACGTCACGATGAAAACCTTGCATCCGCCGGAGTATATCGGTTGCGCTGCGACGCACAACGCAACGCTGGCTACACCCCGCGCAGATCGCGCAGACGAAAGCCCAGCGCGAACAGCGCAACCGCGTACGCGGTCGCCCCCGCCGCTACCAGCGCGGCGAGGCGCGCCACGCGCAGGCCGGATGCCGCGGCCGTCCAGTCCGGCCACAGGCCCAGCCCGGCCCACAGCACAGCGACCATCACCGCGCAGGCGCCGATCAGGCGCAGCGCATGGCGCCCCCAGCCCGGCTCGCGCCGGTACACGCCGGCCTGCCGCAACCAGCGCCAGAGCAGGGCGAGATTGAGCCAGCTTGCCGCGGCGCTGGCCGCCCCCAGGGCTACATGCAAGCCCGGCAGGCGGGCAATTCCCTGCAGCCAGCCGAGCGCGCGCTGTTCCGGCGTGGCCCAGGCGAGGAACAGCAGCGCCACGAACAGCAGGTTGAGACCCATGTTCACCACCAGGGCCACCACGCCGGCGCGCACCGGGGTGCGCGTGTCCTGGCGCGCGTAGAACGCCGGCAGCACCACTTTGACCAGGGCAAAGGCCGGCAGCCCCAGGCTCAGCGCGGTGATCGACAGCGCCGCCATGTGCGTATCGAAGGCGCTGAAGCGCCCGTGCTGGAACAGCGTTGCGACCATCGGCTCGGCCAGCAGCAGCAGGGCCAGCATGGCCGGCACGGCGATGAGCAGGGTCGTGCGCAGCCCCCAGTCGAGCGCGCGCGAGAACCCGGCGTGGTCAGTGGTGACGTGGTGCCGCGAGAGCGAGGGCAGGATTACCGTGCCCAGGGCCACGCCGAATACACCCAGCGGCAGTTCGAGGAATCGATCGGCCTGCGACAGCCAGGTCTGCGAGCCGGCGTACAGCAGCGAGGCGATCACCGTGTCCAGCAGCAGGTTGATCTGCGCCACCGACGAGCCGAACAGGGTCGGCAGCATCAGGCGCAACACCCGGCGCACCTCGGGGTGGCTCCAGCCCCAGCGCGGCAACACCAGCAGGTCGAGGCGGGCCAGCGCCGGCAGCTGGAACAGCAGCTGCAGCACGCCCGCCGCGAGAATGGCCCAGCCCAGGGCGAGGATCGGCACGGCCAGGCGCGGTGCCAGCCACAGTGCTCCGGCGATCATGCACAGATTGAGGATCACCGGCGTCAACGCCGGCAGGGCGAAACGATGGAAGCTGTTGAGCGCGCCACCGGCGAGCGCCGTCAGCGACACGAACAGCAGGAACGGAAACGTCAGCCGCAGCAGGTGCGCGGTCAGACCGAACTTCGCCGCATCGTCCAGTGCGCCGGGCGAAAACAGCGCGGTCACCTGCGGCGCGAACAGCACGCCGAGGGCCGTGACCAGCAGCAGGATGCCGCCAAGCGTGCCCGCCACCCGCGCCATCAGCTCGCGCAGTTCGGCGTGGGGGCGGGTTTCCTTGACCTCCGTGAAGACCGGCACGAAGGCCGTGGAGAACGACCCCTCGGCGAACAGGCGACGCAGGAAGTTGGGAATGCGGAACGCCACCCAGAAGGCGTCCGTCGCCGCGTTGGCACCGAAGGCGGCGTTGATTGCCATGTCGCGCGCCAGACCCAGCACGCGCGACACCATGGTCATGCTGGAGAAGGACAGCAGGCCGCGCAGCAGACTCGGGGCCTTCATGCACCGCCCCCGGCCAAGTTGACGTCGTCGCCCCGCGTCCCTAGAATTACGCGCCTTTTTACAAGCCCCGCAACCGGAGTTTTCCCTTGGCCAACATCAAGTCCGCAAAGAAGCGCGCGAAGCAGTCCGAAGTGCGCCGTCAGCGCAACGCCAGTGCGCGCTCCATGCTGCGCACCGCGATCAAGAAGGTCGTGAAGGCGATCGAAGCGAAGGACAAGGCCGGCGCCGAGGCCGCCTACAAGGTGGCGGAGCCGATCCTGGACCGCTACGGCAGCCGCGGCCTGGTGCACAAGAACAAGGCCAGCCGCCACAAGAGCCGCCTGACCGCGCACATCAAGGCGCTGGCGTAAGCCGCGGCGGCCCGCACGGGCCGCCGTTCGTACCGGGTGACGCCCCGACGGGGCGCCGTCACCGAGGAAGGAGCCGGCGCGAGCCGGCTTTTTCGTTGCCCCTGCCGCCGGTCGGCTGGGTGCCGCGATTCGCTCGCAGTCCTCCCGCCCGTCCCAGCGTCGGGCCGTCATCCCGCCTGTGACCTGCATGTCAGCGCGCCGCCTCGTCGCGTGCGCGCTCCGCCGCCGCGGCCTTTTCCTGCTGGAAGAAGTCCTGCACGGCCAGGCAGATCGGCCAGGTGCCCTCACGACCGATGGCCGACACGAGGAACCAGGGCTGCTTCCAGCGCAGCTTCCTGACGATGGCCTTGGCAGCCGCCTCGCGCTCCTCCGGCGGCAGCAGATCGGCCTTGTTGAGCACCAGCCAACGCGGGCGCTTGAGCAGGGCAGGATCGAACTTCTTCAGCTCGGCCTCGATCGCCTTCACCTGCGCCACGGGGTCGGTCTCGCCGTCCAGCGGCGCCATGTCCACCAGGTGCAGCAGCAGGCGCGTGCGCGACACGTGCTTGAGGAACTGCACGCCCAGTCCAGCGCCCTCGGCCGCCCCCTCGATCAGGCCGGGAATGTCGGCGATGACGAAGCTTTGGTCGGTATCGATGCGCACCACACCGAGGTTCGGGTGCAGGGTAGTGAAGGGGTAATCCGCCACGCGCGGCGTGGCCGCCGAGACGGCGCGGATGAACGTGCTCTTGCCGGCATTGGGAAAGCCGAGCAAGCCGACGTCGGCCAGCAGCTTCAGCTCCAGCCGCAGCTCGCGCGCCTCGCCCTGCGCGCCCGGTGTGGCGCGACGCGGCGCGCGGTTCACGGAACTCTTGAAGTGGATGTTGCCGAGCCCGCCCGCGCCGCCCTGGGCGACCTTCAGGCGTTCGCCGTGCACGGTGAGATCGCCGATCACCTCGTCGGTGTCGACGTTGATGACGACCGTGCCGACCGGCACGCGAATGACTTCGTCGCCGCCGTTCCTGCCGTACATCTGCCGGCTCATGCCGTTCTCGCCGCGCTCGGCGCGGTAGACGCGGCGATGGCGGAAGTCGACCAGGGTGTTGAGGTTCTCGTCCGCCACCAGCCAGACGTCGCCGCCCTTGCCGCCGTCGCCGCCATCGGGGCCGCCGAAGGGGATGAACTTCTCGCGCCGGAAGCTGGCGCAGCCGTTGCCGCCGTTGCCGGCATGCACGCGAATTTCCGCTTCGTCGACGAATTTCATGGAGAGGCCGGCAGTGGGAATCGGGGATCAGGAACGGTTGGAAGACCAGCGCGGTGCAGTCTAGCGGCAGGGCTCGCCAGGTTGCTGCCGCAGGAGCGACGGGATGTGGCGCGCTCAGGGCCAAGCGCCGGCGCGCGCAGGCCGCCGCGGCAGGACCACGCGGCCCGTGCGGGGCCGGGAACCGCAGGCGCCCAACGGCCGCGCAGGTCGCGGCGCTCCGCGCCCCGCAAACGAAAAGCCCCGCCTAGGCGGGGCTCGTCGCGCGCTTCGGCGAGCGGTGGGCTCAGCCCTTGACCACGCTCACGGTGCGGCGGTTGTTCGGACCCTTCTGCGCGAACTCCACCTTGCCGTCCACCAGGGCGAACAGGGTGTGGTCGCGACCGAGGCCGACGCCGGTCCCCGGATGGAACTGGGTGCCGCGCTGACGCACGATGATGTTGCCGGCCTCGACGACTTCACCGCCGTAGACCTTGACGCCGAGGTACTTCGGGTTCGAATCGCGGCCGTTGCGAGAGGAACCTACGCCTTTTTTATGTGCCATTGCCGTGTCTCCTCGCTTGCTTCAGGCGCTGATGCCCGTGATCTCGACTTCGGTGTAATGCTGCCGGTGGCCGGTTTCCTTGCGGAAATGCTTGCGGCGACGGAACTTGACGATGCGGATCTTCTCGCCGCGACCGTGCGCCTTGACCGTGGCCGCCACGCTGGCGCCGTTCACAGTCGGCGTGCCGACGGTGATCTTCTCGCCCTCGCCGACCAGCAGGACCTGGTCGAACTTCACGGGCGCACCCACTTCGGCCTCGAGCTTCTCCACGCGCAGGGTCTCGCCCTGCATCACGCGGTACTGCTTGCCGCCGGTGACGATGACTGCGTACATGTTGCGATTCCTCTGTAGTTATTCTGCGTGTTGCCGCCTCAGCCGCGAACGCCCGCCGGAGGGCGGCGCCGCGGAAAAAGGAGCGGAAGGATAGCCACGACACGCACTTGCGTCAATTCCCCGGGAGTCGGAGCCGCTGCCGGTCCGGCCCAAGCCGGGCCAGCCAAGCGCTTGAAGTGCAAGGATTCGCCGCCACTTCGGGCGGCGACAGCCGCGCTCCCGGGGCGGGGGCGCCGTCATGCCGCGGCGACGCGGACCGCTATAGTGTGCGACTCGGCCCGTGAGACGCGCACGCCCCACCCTGGCGCCGCGCCCCGGCGCCTTCCCCCGAACCAGCCGCCATACGCCCTCCATGGACACCATCCGCATCCGCGGCGCCCGCACGCACAACCTCAAGAACCTCGACCTCGATCTGCCGCGGGACAGGTTGATCGTGATTACCGGCCTGTCCGGCTCGGGAAAGTCGTCGCTGGCCTTCGACACCATCTACGCGGAGGGCCAGCGCCGTTACGTGGAATCGCTGTCGGCCTATGCGCGGCAATTCCTCTCGGTGATGGAGAAGCCGGACGTCGACCACATCGAGGGGCTCTCGCCCGCCATCTCGATCGAACAGAAGTCGACCTCGCACAACCCGCGCTCCACCGTCGGCACCATCACCGAGATCTACGACTACCTGCGCCTGCTGTTCGCCCGCGTCGGCACGCCGCGCTGCCCCGACCACGGCATTGCGCTGGAAGCGCAGACCGTCAGCCAGATGGTGGACGCGGTGCTGGCGCTGGACCCTGAGCACCGCTACATGTTGCTGGCGCCGGTGGTGCGCGAGCGCAAGGGCGAGCACGTGCAGGTGTTCGACCAGCTGCGTGCGCAGGGCTTCCTGCGCGCACGCGTCGACGGCACCGTGCACGAGCTCGATGCCGTGCCGAGCCTGGCCCTGCGCCAGAAGCACACCATCGAAGTTGTCGTCGACCGCTTCCGTCCCAAGGCCGAGCTCAAGCAGCGCCTGGCCGAGTCCTTCGAGACGGCACTGCGCCTGGGTGAGGGCCTGGTGGTCCTCGTGGACATGGATGCCAATGCAGCCGCGCCGGCACCGGCCGCGGGCGATGCCCCGGTTGCGGCGGGCGAAACACTGTTCTCCTCGCGCTACTCCTGCCCGATCTGCGACTACTCGCTGCCCGAACTGGAGCCGCGGCTGTTCTCCTTCAACTCGCCGATCGGCGCCTGCCCCGCCTGCGATGGCCTGGGCAGCAGCGAGTTCTTCGATCCGTCGCGTGTGGTGGTGCACCCGCATCTGTCGCTGGCGGCCGGCGCGGTGCGCGGCTGGGACCGACGCAATGCCTACTACTTCCAGCTCATCCTTTCCCTGGCCAAGCACTACCGCTTCGACGTCGACACGCCCTGGCAGGAACTGCCCAAGGCCACGCAGAAGGCCGTCCTGTACGGTTCGGGCGAGGAGATCATCACGTTCCGCTACCTCACCGAGGGCGGCGGCAGCGTGCAGCGCAAGCACCGCTTCGAAGGCATCGTGCCCAACCTGGAGCGGCGCTACCGCGAAACCGAGTCGCCCGTGGTGCGCGAAGAGCTGGCCAAGTTCATCAGCACCCGCCCCTGCCCCGACTGCGGCGGCCAGCGCCTCAACCGCAGCGCGCGCAACGTGTTCGTGGCCGAGCGCGGGCTGGCGGCGCTGACCGCCCTGCCCATCGACCAGTCGCTGGCCTTCTTCCAGGAGCTCCAGCTCGGCGGCTGGCGCGGCGAAATCGCCGCCAAGATCGTCAAGGAGATTCGCGAGCGGCTGCGCTTCCTCGTCGACGTCGGCCTGGACTACCTCACCCTGGACCGCCAGGCCGACTCGCTGTCGGGCGGCGAAGCCCAGCGCATCCGCCTGGCCAGCCAGATCGGCGCCGGGCTGGTCGGCGTGATGTACGTGCTCGACGAACCCTCCATCGGCCTGCACCAGCGCGACAACGAGCGCCTGCTCGGCACGCTGACGCGCCTGCGCGACCTCGGCAACACAGTGATCGTGGTCGAGCACGACGAGGACGCCATCCGCCTCGCCGACCACATCCTGGACATCGGTCCCGGCGCCGGCGTGCACGGCGGCGAGATCGTCGCCCAGGGCACGCTCAAGGACGTGCTCAAGGCGCCGCGCTCGCTCACCGGCCAGTACCTGTCGGGCAAGCGCCGCATCGAGGTGCCGGCGCAGCGGCGCCGGCCCGACCCGGAACGCGTGCTGCGCCTGCTCGGCGCCAGCGGCAACAATCTCAAGCACGTCGACCTGGAGATCCCGGCCGGCCTGTTCGTCTGCGTCACCGGCGTGTCGGGCTCGGGCAAGTCCACCCTCATCAACGATACCCTGTTCCGCCACACCGCGGCCGAGCTCAACGGCGCCAATGCGCAGCCGGCGCCGTTCCGCAGCGTGGAGAACCTCGAGCTGTTCGACAAGGTGGTGGACATCGACCAGTCGCCGATCGGCCGCACGCCGCGCTCCAATCCGGCCACGTACACCGGTCTGTTCACGCCGCTGCGCGAGCTGTACGCCCAGGTGCCCGAGGCGCGCGCGCGCGGCTACGGCCCAGGGCGCTTCAGCTTCAACGTCAAGGGCGGCCGCTGCGAAGCCTGCGAAGGCGACGGCATGATCAAGGTGGAGATGCACTTCCTGCCCGATGTGTACGTGCCCTGCGACGTGTGCCAGGGCAAGCGCTACAACCGCGAGACGCTGGAAATCACCTACAAGGGCCACAGCATCGCCGACGTGCTCGGCATGACGGTCGAGGATGCGCTCAAGCTGTTCCAGCCGGTGCCGGCGCTGGCGCGCAAGCTGGAAACCCTGGTGGACGTCGGCCTGAGCTACATCAAGCTCGGCCAGAGCGCGACCACGCTCTCGGGTGGCGAAGCGCAGCGCGTGAAACTGTCGCGCGAGCTATCCAAGCGCGACACCGGGCGCACGCTCTACATCCTGGACGAACCGACCACGGGACTGCACTTCCACGACATCGAGCAGCTCCTGCGCGTGTTGCACCGACTCGCCGAGGAGGGCAATACCGTGGTGGTGATCGAGCACAACCTCGACGTGATCAAGACGGCCGACTGGGTCGTCGACCTCGGCCCGGAGGGCGGACACCGCGGCGGCGAGATCATCGCCACGGGCACGCCCGAACAGGTGGCCAAGAACAAGGCCTCGCATACCGGGCGCTTCCTCGCCCGCGTGCTCGGCAACGGCAAGTCGCGCCGGGAGGCCGCATGAACTCGGAAACCACCCGCCGCGCCGGCAAACCGCGCCGCCGGCCGCGCGCAGACGCCATGACGCCCGCCGTGGCGCCCTCTCCCGCCGCGCCGCCGGCGCAGGCCGCAGCGCCGCCCCGCGCCGAGGCCACCGAAGCCGAGCGGCGCTTGCTGGCGCGCGTGCCGATCGGCGTACGTTGGCGCGATCTCGACGCCTTCAATCACGTGAACAATTCCACGTTCCTGACGTACCTGGAGGAAGCGCGCCTGGTTTGGCTGTCGAAGATCCGCGGCGCGTGGTTCAGCGAAACCTACCTGCCGGTGCTCGCCGCCTCCGAAGTGAACTACCGCGCGCCGATCAACTGGCCGGGCCAGGTGGTGGTCGAGCTGTACTGCGAGCGCCTGGGCCAGTCCTCGCTCACCCTGGCCCACCGCGTGGTGGACGCGCAGCAGCCGGATCGGCTGTACAGCGACGGCCGCACCGTGATGGTGTGGACAGAGCCGGCCAGCGGCCGCGCGATTCCCCTGCCCGAGGCGATCCGCGACGCCTGTCAGTGAGGGGATTCGGCGGGCGCTGCGTCGGCCACGACGAAATCGGCGGCAACGCGGCGCTTGTCGCCCAGCACGAACTCCAGCAGCACGTGTGCGCCGCTGGCGAGTTCGGTCTTGGGCTGCATCAACATCACGTGCTTGCCGCCCGGCGCGAGCTCCACGCTCGCGCCCGGGGCCAGCACCAGCGCGGGCAGCGCGCGCATCCCCGACACGCCGTTCTCCACGCGCGTCTCGTGCAGGCTGGCATGGGCGAAGGCCGGACTGTCGACAGACTCGATGCTGATGGCCTCGTCGCCGCGGTTGCTCAGACGTGCATAGCCGGCCAGCATGGCCGCGCCGGGCGGCGCGGCGCGCACCCAGGCCTGCTCCACCACCAGCTGGCCGGCGGCGTGGGCCGCGCCGGCGGCAAGGCAGGCCAGCGCGAGGATGAGGGCGACAGCGGGGCGATGGGACGGCATGGGGGGGCTCCGGCTTTGTCGCTATGATAGCCGCTGATCTGCGGCGCCCCGACGCGCTGCGTCCTCCTGCCGCCCTGCCCCGGACCGTCCCCATGCTCGAAAGCCATCGCCACGACAGCGTGCTCGAACTGCGCCTGGCGCGCCCGCCGGTCAATGCGCTCGACCTCGGCCTGCTGCGTGCGCTGCGCGCGGCGCTCGAGGATGCGCCGCGCCACGGCGCACGCGGCGTGGTGCTGGCGGGCCAGCCCGGCATGTTCTCCGGCGGACTCGACGTGCCGGCCCTGCTGCAGCTAGACCGCCGCGGCATCGCCGAGCTGTGGCGCGAGTTCTTCGGTGCCTGCGCCGCGCTGGCGTCCTCCCCGATCCCCGTCGTCGCCGCCCTCACCGGCCACAGCCCGGCCGGCGGCGCCGTGCTGTCGATTTTCTGCGACTACCGCGTGATGGCGCGCAGCACTGACGCGGCCAAACCCTTCCGCATCGGACTGAACGAGGTCCAGGTGGGCCTGGTCGTGCCGGCACCGATCCAGGCCGGCCTGCGCCGTCTCGTCGGCAGCTACCGCGCTGAACGTCTGATGGTGGCAGGCGCCATGATCGACAGCGAGGAAGCTCTGCGCATCGGCTTCGTCGACGAGCTGGCGCCCGTCGAGGTGGTCCTGCCGCGCGCGCACGAGTGGCTGGCCGGCCTGCTCGCCCTGCCGCCGCGCGCGATGGGCGAAACACGCCGCATTGCCCGCGCCGACCTCGCCGCCACCTTCGCCGACACGGCACGCCTCGGCGTGGAGGAATTCGTCGACGGTTGGTTCAGCGAGGAATCCCAGCGCGTGCTGCAGGCGCTGGTAGCCAAGCTCAAGGCGAAATAGTCAGGCGTCGCCGCGCGCCACGGGGCGCGCCGGATCGGCGATCCAGCCGCTCCAGGACGGCGCGTACACGCGCGAACCGGCAAGCCCGGCGTGCTCCATCGCCAGCAGGTTGTGGCAGGCGGTCACGCCCGAGCCGCACATGTGCACCACCTGCGCCGCCGTGCGCGCCCCCAGCAGGCCGGCGAACTCCGCGCGCAGCGCGTCGCGCGGCTTGAAGCAGCCGCGCGCGTCGAGATTGAGCGAGAAGGGCCGGTTGCGCGCGCCGGGTACGTGGCCGGCCACCGGATCGATCGGCTCGACCTCGCCGCGGAAGCGCGGCGCGGCGCGCGCATCGAGCAGCAGCACCGTGTCGGCGGCGAGCTCGCGCTGCAGCGTGTCGGCATCGATGAGGCTCTTCGCCTGGAACGCCAGTTCGACCGCGCAGGCCGCCGGCAAGGGCGGCTCGCGCGTCACCGGCAGACCGGCCGCCAGCCACGCCGGAAAGCCACCGTCGAGCACGGCCGCTGCCGTGTGGCCCGCCAGGCGCAGCATCCACCACAGGCGCGCGGCGATGGCTCCGCCAGCGTCGTCGTACACCACCACCTGGCGCGCCGCATCGCAGCCCCAGCGCGACAGCAGGGCGGCGAAATCCGCAGCATCGGGCAGCGGATGGCGACCGAGCCCCGGCTTGCGCAGGTCCGAGAGGTCGCGGTCCAGGTGGGCATGCACCGCGCCGGGAAGGTGGCCCTCGGTCCAGGCACGCTCACCCTTGCCGGGGTCGGCCAGCTCGTGGCGGCAATCCACCAGCAGCACGCCCGCATCGGCGCCGAGCGCGGCCAGTTCCTGCACGGTGATGAGGGTGTCGTAGGTGGTCATGGGCGTCCCGCCAGTCGGCGCTGCAGGTTGACCAGCATCGCCGCGGTGGCGCCCCAGATGCGCCGCCCGTCGTGCCGGAATTCGAAGATGTCGCGCGGCCGGCCCTGCCAGGCGATGCGGTTGCGCACCAGGTTGGCGGGATCGAGCAGAAAGGCCAGCGGCACCTCGAAGACCGCGGCCACCTCGCGCGGATCGGGCGCCGCGACATAGTCGGGCGCCACCGCACCCACCACCGGGGTGACGCAGAAGCCGCTGATGGTCTCGAAGCTGTCGAGGAAGCCCAGCGGCTGCACGAGGCTCGGCGCGATGCCGGTTTCCTCGCGCGTCTCGCGCAGCGCGGCGGCCACCGCGTCGGTGTCCTCGTGCTCGATGCGCCCGCCGGGGAAGCTCACCTGGCCTGCGTGGTGGCGCAGGTCGTCGGTGCGCTGGGTGAACAGCACCGCCACCCCCTCGCGGCGCGTCACCAAGGGCACCAGCACCGCCGCCGGCGTGCGTTCGGCGCCACCGAGCACATCGGCGAGTTCGGCATGGTTCCAACCCGGCGCGCGCGGGGGATCGTCCAGAGCGCGCAGGGCGCGGTACAGCGGAGCGAGTTCCAACGGCAGGTTCACGCGCCGGCCCGACTCCGCGCCACGGCGGCCGCGCGCTCGCGTTCGCGCGCGGGCAGCAGCTGATCCATCACGTGCAGCCGCTCGGCATCGCCCATGGCGCTCCAGCGGGCGATTTCGGCGCGCGTACGGTGGCAGCCGAGGCAGTGGTCGCTGGCGTCGAGCTCGCACACGCCGATGCAGGGCGAAAGCACGGCACGGGGCACGGAGGGGAAGAACGTCATCGCGGTTCGTGGATCGTCTGGCTGCGGCCTGGGTCGCATCCCGGCCGCGTGTGGCCTGCTAGAGTAGCGCAATCAGGGATTGGGGACAGGCGCGGATGCTCGCTCTCGCCACACGCGTGGTCAGCGATTACGGCAAGGTGCTGGGACGGGTCGTGCCGGGAACCTACGGACTGCCCGAATCCCTGTTGCCGCACGCCAAGGAGCGCATCCGCACCGCCATCCGCGTGCTGCTCGACCACGTACCGGCCGACCAGGTCGAGCTGCGTGAGGGCCTGGCACGCGGCTACGTCTACCTGGCGCAGTTTGTCGCCGACGACGACGCGGCGCTGATCGCCGAGGGCTCGGCCGCCCTGCACGGCGGCCCGGTCGGGGAAGCGGCGGAACCGGCCATGCGCCTTATCAACCGCATCAAGCTCGACATGGAGCGCGCGCTGGAGGAACTGCGCGGCGGAGCCTAGCTGCCCGGGCCGCACCGCCCCGGCACGGCGCAAGGCGGTGGGCTGCGGAAACGACGACGCCGCGCTGGGCGCGGCGTCGTGCGGGCGAAGCGACAGGCTTACTTGACTTCGAGCAGCTTGATCTCGAACACCAGCGCCTCGTTCGGACCGATGCGCGGCGGCTGGCCGCGCTCGCCGTAGGCGAGTTCGGGCGGCACGAACACCTGCCAGTGGGCACCCACGCTCATCAGCGGCAGGACTTCCTGCCAGCCCTTGATGACCGAGTTCACCTTGAAATGCACCGGTTCGCCGCGGGCGAAAGAGCTGTCGAACTCCAGGCCGCTGGAGAGCGAGCCGCGGTAGTGCACGGTGACTTCGCTGTTGGCATTGGGACGCGCGCCATTGCCGTCCTCGATGACGCGGTACTGCACGCCCGAGGCCAGCGTCACGATGCCCTTCTTGGCCTTGTTCTCGGCCAGGAACTTCTGGCTCTTGGCCTTGTTCTCGTTGGCGACCTTGTCGAACTCGGCCTTGGCCTCGGTCATCATCTTCTGCTGGAACTTGCCCAGCACCTCGCGCATCTGGTCTTCCGGCACGGTCGGATTGCGCTTGGCATAGCCGTCCTGCAGGGCGCGGATGACGGTGTTGACGTCCACATCCATCTTGCGCTCGACGAAATCGTTGCCGATCTGGTAGCCGATGGCGTAGCTGAGCTTGCCCTTCTCGCTGCTCGTGTCCTGGGCCACAGCGGCCCCGGCCGCGAGCATCGCCGTCGCGGCGAGTGTCCAACGCAAAGTCATTGCCTGTCTCCAATGAAAAAACCGGGCGACCGGGGAGTCCGGCGGGCCGCCGCGAGGGGGCGCCATGATAGCGGAGCCTTCCCGTGCGGGCCACACCGCCCGCGCGCCGCTGCTGCGAACGCCGCGGGCGCGCCAAGTTCCCGGCCGCCGCGCAGGATGACGGCGGGCGTCTGAACCGCGGCCCACGCCGACGCGCCCGCGCCGCCACGGCCCGCTGCTACCCTACGCGCCCCGTTTTTCCGACCGGAGCTGCCATGGCCTTCCGCAACCTGCTCAGCGCCGACCGCGGCGCGGTGCGCACCCTCACCGTCCACCGCCCCGACAAGCTCAACGCGCTCAATCGCGACACCCTCAACGAACTGGCCATCGCCTTCGAACAGGCCCGCCACGACGACGCCGTGCGCGTGGTGGTGCTGGCCGGCGCCGGGGAGAAGGCCTTCGTGGCCGGCGCCGACATCGCCGAGTTCAGCACCCTCTCGCCGGTACAGGCGCAGGCGTTCTCGCGCGCCGGGCAGCAGCTGATGCGCGGCATCGAGCGCTTCCCCAAGCCGGTGCTCGCACGCATCCAGGGTTTCGCCCTGGGCGGCGGCATGGAGCTGGCCATGAGCTGCCACCTGCGCGTGGCCTCGGAGCGGGCCAAGTTCGGCCAGCCGGAAATCAACCTCGGCGTGATCCCCGGCTTCGGCGGCACGCAGCGCCTGGCGCGCCTGGCCGGCCGCGCCGCGGCCCTCGAACTGTGCCTGCTCGGTCACAGCATCGATGCCGCGCGCGCCCTGGCGCTGGGCGTGGTCACGCGCGTGGTCGCGCCGGAGCTGCTCGATGCGGAAGTGGACGCCCTCGCCGACCAGCTCGCCGCCGCCGCGCCACACGCGCTCGCCGGCATCCTCGACACGGTGGTGCTGGGCGAAGACATGGCGCTGGACCAGGCCCTCGACTACGAGACCGCGCGCTTCGCCCTGTGCTGCTCCACCGCCGACATGCGCGAAGGCACACGCGCGTTCCTGGAGCGGCGCAAGGCGCAGTTCCGCGGCGAGTAGCCGCGCCGACGGCACGCCCGCCGCGGCCCGCGCTCCGCCCTCAGGCCGAGGCGCCACCACGCCGGCGGCGGATGCCGCCGGCTGCCATCGCGTCACAATCGAGGCTTCCTCGCTGCGGTGCCGCCCATGAAGCCCTCCCTCGCCCGACTGGCCGGTCTCGGCCTCGCCCTGTGCGCTGCCGACGTACCGGCGGAATCGGCCGAGGCACCCGAGAGCGCGGGCGAAGGAATCGAGGCCAGGCGCCGACGCGAGGAGCATGGCCCTGCTCCCGCCGACGCCCTACCCACGGTCCAGGTCACCGCCACCCGCGCTGCGGTGGCCGCGCGCGACGTGCCACGCGCGATCGACGTCGTGGACGCCTCTGCCGCGCGCAGCGCCGGCGCCCTGACCCTGGCCGACCTGCTGCGCGGCCGTCCCGGCATCGCCGTGCAGGCCACCACGCCGGGCCAGGCCACGCCCATCGTGCGCGGGCTGAAGGGCTCGGAAGTGCTGCACGTGGTGGACGGCTTCCGCTTGAACAACGCCATCTTCCGCAACGCGCCGAACCAGTATTTCGCCCTCGTCGACGCCCAGAGCCTGGACCGCCTGGAAGTGGTGCGCGGACCGGGTTCCACGCTGTACGGCTCCGACGCCATGGGCGGCGTGGTGCAGGCCCTTACGCCGGAATACCGCTATACGGGCACGCCCTGGCAGGCCGAGGGCGGCGCGCGCTGGCAGTTCGCCAGCGGCGATCTGTCCCGCCTCGCCCACGCCGAGGCCGCGGCCGGGCGCGAGGGCCTCTCCCTCGCCGGCAGCGTCACGCGGCAGGACGTGGGCACGCGGCGGCTGGGCGAGGGCGCGCGTCTGCACCCGTCGGCCTTCGACGCGCGCGCGGCCCAGGCCAAGCTGCTGTGGAGCCCGCACGCCGATGCGGAACTCGTGCTGTCGGCGCAGTACCTCATCCAACCGTCCACGCCGCGCGTGGACGAACTCGTGCCTGGCTACGGTCAGGTGCAGCCCACGTCGGCCGAGTTCTACTTCGAGCCTAACCGGCGACGCTTCCTGCAGGTGAAATACCGCCTGGAACGCACCACCGCCTGGTACGACCGCGCCGAGTTCCAGCTCGGGCGCCAGCTCATCGACGACGACCGCCGCACGCGCGACTTCGGCAGCAGTCAGCGCGACCTGGAGCGCAACCGCGACCGTCTGGACGGCGCCACGGCCAGCTTCCAGCGCGAGGCCGGCGCGCACCGCCTGGCCTACGGTATCGATCTCTACCGCGACCGCGTCGACAGCACGCGCGAGCGGCTGAATCTCAGCAGCGGCGTGCTGACGCCGCGCGCGGCGCGCTTTCCCGACGGCGCCCGCATGCGCAGCGACGGCCTGTGGCTGAGCGACGCGCTGACGCTGGCGCCACGCTGGCAGCTCGACGCCGCCCTGCGCTACGACCGCGTGGTGACCGAACTGCCGCCCAACGCCCAGGGCGTCGGCGTGCGCCTGGCACCGCGCGACCTCAGCGGCAGCCTCGCCCTGGGCTTTCATGCCCGCGACGACCTGCGCCTGGTCGGCAGTCTGGCGCGCGGCTTCCGCGCACCCAATGTGTTCGACCTCGGCGTCTTCGGCGATCGCCCCGGCAACCGCTACGCCGTGCCCAATGCGGACTTACGGCCGGAAACCGTCGTCACCGCGGACGTGGGCGTCAAGCTGGATCGCGAAGGCTGGCGCGGCGAGGCCTTCCTGTGGCGCTCGCGCTACCGCGACAAGATCACCGCCGTCGACACCGGTGAGGTCACGCCGAGCGGCCGCCTCGTGGTGCAAAACCGCAACCTCGCCAGCCTCGACCTGTGGGGCGTCGAAGCCGGCCTCTCCTGGCGCTTCGGCGCGGGCAGCGAGGCCTACGGCGTGCTGAACCTCACCCGCGGCAGCGAGCGCGATGGCGCAACGCACTACGCCGCCGACCGCATCCCGCCGCTGAACGGCCGCATGGGCCTGCGCTGGCGCCCGCGCACGAACCTGCGCCTGGAAGGCTACGCCGCCTATGCGGCGCGGCAGGATCGCCTGAGTCCGCGCGACGCCATCGACCCGCGCATCAATCCCGCCGGCACGCCCGGCTGGAGCACGCTGAACGCCAGCGCAGCCTGGGACTTCCGCCGCGATGCGACCCTGACTCTGCGCCTGGACAACCTCGCCGACCGCCGCTACCGCGAGCACGGCTCGGGCGCGGACGAGGTCGGGCGCAGCGCGACGGTGGCGTTGGACTGGCGCTACTGAGCCGCGCGCGGCCCGGCGCGGCGCATCAGGCCACGAGCCGCCCGATCAGATCGTGCTCGTCGGCGTGCACGATCTCCACCTCGACGAACTGGCCGGCCTTGAGCGACTGGCCTTCGTCGATGCGCACGATGCCGTCGATCTCCGGCGCATCGGCTTTCGAGCGCGCCACCGCGCCGTCCGCGTCCACGTGGTCGACCAGCACCTGCTGGCGCGTGCCGATCTTGGCGTCGAGACGGGCGGCGGAAATTTCCGCCTGCACTTCCATGAAGCGCTCGAGGCGCTCCTCCTTCACTTCTTCCGGCACCGCGTCGGGCAGCGCATTGGCGGCAGCGCCTTCCACCGGCGAATAGGCGAAGGCGCCGACGCGGTCGAGCTGCGCCTCGCGCAGGAAGTCCAGCAATTCCTCGAATTCGGCCTCGGTTTCGCCGGGGAAACCGACGATGAAGGTGCTGCGGATGGTGAGGTCGGGGCAGCCGCGGCGCCAGGCCTGCACGCGCTCCAGCACCTTGTCCACCGCGCCGGGGCGCTTCATCAGCTTGAGGATGCGCGGGCTGCCGTGCTGGAAGGGGATGTCGAGGTACGGCAGCACCTTGCCATCCGCCATCAGCGGAATGATCTCGTCCACGTGCGGATACGGGTACACGTAGTGCAGACGCGACCACACGCCGAGCTCGCCCAGGCCGCGGCACAGGTCCTTCATGCGCGTCTGGTACGTCGCGCCGCGCCAGGCGCGTTCGGCGTACTTCAGGTCCACGCCGTAGGCGCTGGTGTCCTGCGACACGACCAGCAGTTCCTTGACGCCGCCCTTCACCAGCTTTTCCGCCTCGACGAGCACCTCGTCGATTGGCCGCGAGACGAGATCGCCGCGCATCGACGGAATGATGCAGAAGCTGCAGCGGTGATTGCAGCCCTCGGAAATCTTCAGGTACGCATAGTGCTTCGGCGTCAGCTTGATGCCGACGCCCTCGATGGACCCGGCACCAAGGTGCCGGGTCGGCGGCACCAGGTCGAGGAAGGGATCGTGCTTGGGCGGCAGCGCCGCGTGCACCGCATTCATCACGCTCACGTAATCCTGCGGACCGCTGATCGACAGCACATCCGGGTGCGCCTCGCGGATCACCCCGGCGCGCTTGCCGAGGCAGCCGGTGACGATCACCTTGCCGTTCTCCTCCAGCGCCTCACCGATGGCGTCGAGCGATTCCGCCACGGCCGAATCGATGAAGCCGCAGGTGTTGACCACCACCACGTCGGCCGCGTCGTAGCTCGGCACGATGTCGTAGCCCTCCACGCGCAGCTGGGTGAGGATGCGCTCGGAATCGACCAGCGCCTTGGGGCAGCCGAGGCTGACGAAACCGACCTTGGGGTTCTTGCGGGACATGGCGACGGGAGGCGTGGCGGGCCGCGGATTCTACGGCGGTGGGGGCGTGGGGTCGAATCCTGGGCTGCCGCTGGCAACCCAGGCGACGTGCCCTGCAAACGGCCGACCAGAGCCCGCGCTGCGGTCGGAATCTCAAGCCCGCCGCGTGCCGTGCAAGGGCGCCAGCTCTTGGCCAGAAAAAATGAACCTGACCCTATGATCGCTTTTCACTTGTGAAACACCAACTCTCCATCACGAATGGGCGTCGGAACGTTCCTTGACCTCAGACTGACGTCAAACTCCACATATGTCTTTTTCACTTTGTAGTTGCCGAAAGTCATAACTCGATTGAGCTTGAAGTAGTAAAACTCTTGGTCTTCGTCGGTAAGAAGCCACACATCTGCAGAGTTCTGCGTGCTGTTTGAAAACAGCTGCTCCATTTGCGAACCAGAAATTTCATGCGAGTGAACAAAAAACCACCACAGGGCACCCACAGAAATTGTGGCGCCGATGGCAAACAGTGAATTGACGAGGCTTCCTCTCATCATCGTCCTCCGAGCAACGAAGGGGGCAGGTTCACCTAAACGGCCATCATTCGTCGCGTGCTCGCGCCCGAGGCCGGCCCCGAGGGCGAACTTCGACGCTCCTTCCCACCATCGCTACGATCTGGGCGCGGAATCGCCGGGCGCCAGCACCGCCGACAGTCCGGCCGACAGGAAGCCGCTGCCGAAGCGACCGCCGTTCAGTTCCGAGGTGATGCCGCTGGCAGTGGCGTTCACGGCCATGCCGGCCCAGGTTCCCGCCAGTGAGGACTGCAGGATGCCGCTCCCCACGGCGCCGGTGAAGGCGCCAAGGAGGGCACCCTTGGCCGTGCCGCTGGCGACAGCGCCCGACGCCAATCCACCGATCGTCCCCGCGGCCACCGCCTGCCCGGCCGCAGGTGCCTTTGCAGACGCGCTCCGGCCGGCACCGGGGCCGTCCGTCGGCGGCATGGTTGCGCGCGACCTGCACGCACCCGGATCGGCGCCGTGTGGCCTACTCGAAGCCGTTCGCGAACAGGGTGTCGGGTACGACGTAGATGCCGAAGGCGAGGGAGAACGGGGTGCTCAAGCCCGTGGCCGGGCCGCCGATGACGCGCATCGGCGCCACATCACCGCCGGCGTCCGCGGGGTAGACGCGCACATCGCCGGTCGCGCTGTTGGCGACGAACAGCTCCGACCCGCGGACAGAGATGTCCAGCGGCATGGCCAGGCCGGTCGCGGGGCCGGCGAGCACCCGCAGCGGTGCGCTGTCGCCATCGGCGTTACGCGCGAAGCTCAGGATGCGCGCGTCATAGTACTGGCTCACCAGCAGCTCGGCCGGCGTCACTGCCAGCCCGAGGTTGCAGCAGCCCAGCCCGGTGTTCGCTCCGGCGAGGTGGCGCAGCGGCGCGTCCGCAGCGGTGGCGTCGCGGGCATAGGCGTAGACGGAGGTGGGGTCGACGAAGTGCCGGGCGATGAACAACTCGTTGCCGTCCTGCGCGATGGCATAGGCTCCGCTCATCGCGTTGATGCAGCGCAGCGGCGCCGCGTCGCCGGCGGCCAGGGCGTCGAAGACGCAGACGGGCCCCGTGCTGGAGGACGCGAACAGCTCGCCGCGGTCCAGTTCGATGCCGTAGACCCCACCCAGGGTGGTGTTGGGTCCGGCCAGGGTGCGCACGGGCGCCACGTCGCCGAGCGGCCCCATGGCGTACGCGCGGATCGACTCGCCGCTGCCGCTGGCGACGTACAGGTTCTCGCTGTCGAAGGCAAGGCTGCGCACGTCGGCAAGACCCGTGCCTGCGCCGGCCAGCACCGCCACCGGCGCCACGTCGCCCTCGGCGTCGATGGGAAACAGGCGCACCGAGGCATTGCCCACGTCACCAACCGCCACGACAGGCAGCGGCGTGCCGGCCTCCAGGCGCAGGTTGTCGAAGCGCGTGCCCGGCGCGGCGTTGTCGTACAGGCCGACGCGGCCATGCAGGAAATCCATGCCGGGAGGGTTGGACACCGTGCCCAGGTCGAGCGTGCTGGTCGGCAGCGCGGCACCGTTGAGATAGGCCCGCAGGATGGGGCCGTTGCCCGTGACGCGCAGACGCGTGGCACCGCTGCCGAGGCTGGGCTGGATGGCGGCATAGCCGTACACCGTCCACGGCCCGCCCACCGGGTCGGCCACGACGTGCCAGTACATGCGGTCCGGGAACACCACGAGCAGCACACCGGCGCTGGCGTCGGCATTGGCGCGCAACCACAGGCCGCCGTCGGCAGGCTCAAGCACGTCGACGTCGACGCTGAAGTCGGTGAGCTCGTAGGGCAGCAGGGCGGCGGTGACCGGGGCGTTGCCGGGCTGCTGCGCGGCATAGGTGCCGCCAGTCACGGCCCAGTTGCCGCGCAGACTGACCCACGGCAGCTGGGTGCCGGCGTCGAAGTTGTCGCGCCAGACCGGAGCGGCCAGTGCCGGAGCCACTAGCAGCACGCTCGTACAGATCAGGCCGCACAGGGCGCGGATCGCTGGGGACATGACACGCTGCCTCGCATCGGATGGGATGCTTCGACCCTAGGCCCAATCCGCGCGCTGGCGCTTGACGCGCGTCAAACACGCGACCGCGCCGGGGGGCATCGGCCGGCCGCTACCGCGCGCAGTCCCCGGGGCCTGCGCGCCGGCCGGGGCGGCAGCGGAGCAGGTACCATAGGCCGCCAGGGGAGAAGTCCGGCGTCCGCCGGCAAGGAAGGCCCCGCCGCTCCGGATGCTCGTTCCCTCGCTCGCGCCTCCGCCCGCCCTGCGGCCCGCCGCGCCGCGGCCACGCTCGCGCCTCGTGCCGGCCCTGATGGCGATCGTGCTGGTGTGCCTGGCGGGATTGCCCGGTCCGCGCGCCCACGATCTGACCCCCGAGGCGGCGGCGCACATCGCCGGCACCTGGCGCCTGCTCGCCGGCGCGGCGTCCGACACCTGGCGCAGCCTGGACACGGTGCTCAGCCCGCTGATCGGCGTGCGCGGCCGCTTCGAACTGGCGCGCGCCGCCGGCACGCTGCAGTCGCTGCTCGGCGGCGTGGGCGACGAGGCCAGTGCTCCCTGGGCGGTGGCGGAGGCACAGGCGCGCCGGCTCGGGCGCGAGGCGCTCGCCCTCGACGCCCTGCGCGTGCAGGTGGAGATGCAGCTCAGCGGCGGGAACTACGGCGCCGCGGACGCCCTCACCGCGCAGCTGTTGGAGCGGGCCCGGGCGGCAGGCAATGGCGCCTTCCAGGCGTCGGCGGAGGGGTTCCTCGGCATCCTGGCGCGCCGCCACGGTGAGCTGGAGGCTGCCCGGCAGCACCAAGAAAACGCCCTGGCCCTGCGCCGCGCCCTCGGCGACGACGCGGGCATCGCCCAGGCCCTGGCCAACCTCGGCACGGTTTATCGCGACCTCGGCGACTTCGCCCGCGCGCTGGACCTGCAGCTGGAGGCACTGGACCTGCGCCGCCGCCTCGGACTGGGCGAAGGCGTCGACCTGTCCTATCGCAACATCGCCCTGCTCTACCGCGAGATCGAGGACGCCGAGCAGGCACGCGCCAACTTCAGCGCGGCGCTGGCCGCCGCCGAAGCACGCCACGACCCGGCCAGCCTGGCCACCGTGCTGGGCAGCTTCGCCAGTTTCTGCAACGACAACGGCGAACCCAATGCGGCCCTGCGCATGGCACAGCAGGCGCGGGCCATCGACGAGCGCCTGGGCAACCGCCCCTACGTCGGTCTGGATCTGGTGGAGATCAGCCGCGCCGAACTCACCCTGGGCGACAGCGAAAGCGCCCGCGAGCACCTGCACCAGGCGCTGGCCATCGGTCGCCCACTCAATCACCGCGAGATCGTCGGCAACGCCCTGCTGCAGCTGGGCAAACTGGCCCTGCAAGCGGACGAGCCACGGGCCGCGCGCCCGCCGCTGGACGAGGCCATCGCCCTGCTGGATGCCGCGCAGCTCAAGCCGCAGCTGGTGGAAGCCCTCGGCGTGCGCCAGCAGCTGGCGGAACGCGACGGGGCGACGGCACTGGCGCTGCAGCTGGCCACGCGCCGCGCTGCCCTGCGCGAGGAGCTGCTGGGCGCGCGCGCGGGGCGCCAGCTTGCCGCGCTGCGCGCGCGCTACGAGCGCGCCGAGGCCGACCAGCGCATCCGCCTGCTCAACCTCGACAACGAGATGCAGGGCATGCGCCTGCGCCAGCAGACCCTGCTGCGCAACCTGGGCCTGGCGGTGATCGCGGTGCTCGCCGTGCTAGCGGTGGTGCTGGCCCAGCGCTACCGCGTGTCGCGCCGCCTGAACCGGGCGCTGGAGCAGAAGAACGCCGAGATCAGCGCGCACGAGGCGGCGCTGCAGAACGCCAACGAGCTGCTCTCGGCCAAGGCCGACGAGCTGTACCAGGCGGCGATCACCGATCCGCTCACCGGGGCCTACAACCGCGGCTACCTGCTGCGCGAGCTGGACGAACGCCTGCGCCGCTGCGCGGCCGAGCGTCGCCCGCTGGCCCTGCTGCTGATCGACTTCGACCACTTCAAGCAGATCAACGACCAGCACGGCCACCTGTTCGGCGACCGCGTGCTGGCCAGCGGCGTGCAGGTGATGCGGCAGTGGCTGGAGCCGCGCGACCTGCTCGGCCGCTACGGCGGCGAGGAGTTCGTGGTGATCCTCGACGGCGTCGACCTCGACCGCGCCGCTGCCCACGGCGAGCGCCTGCGCGAGCGCATGGCGCAGGCGCTGGCCGATGCCATCGGCGCCAAGCGGCCGCTGACCGTGAGCATCGGCGTGGCCAGCACCGAACAGCTGGACGACACTTCGCTGGAGGCGCTGCTGAACGCCGCCGACCTGGCCCTGTACCGGGCCAAGGCGGAAGGCCGCAACCGCGTCGTGCGCTTCGCCGCCTAGCGCCGGCATGCCCGCGGGGCGTGCTGCGGCGCGCGCCAAGCGCCTACACTGCGCGCATCGCCACGGAGACGCGCCATGGGTCATTCCCTCACCGTTCCCACCGCCGGCATGCACTGCATCGGCGCCTGGCGCGCCGATCCGCCGGGCACGCCGCGTGGCGGCATCGTCGTGGTGCAGGAAATCTACGGTGTCAATGCGCACATCCGCAGAATGGTGGAAGGCTATGCCGCGACGGGCTACGTGGCCATCGCCCCGGCCCTGTTCGACCACGCCGAGAGCGGCGCGGAACTCGGTTACGACGAGGCCGGCACCGCGCGCGGCCGCGCCCTTGCCGCGGAGGTGGGCTTCGAACGCGCCGTGGCCGGCGTGGCCAGCGCTGCGCAGGCCATCGCCTCGGCCGGGCGCATCGGCGTGGTGGGCTACTGCTGGGGCGGCACCGTCGCCTTCCTCGCCTGCACGCGCCTGGGCCTGCCGGCGGTGGACTACTACGGCGCGCGCAGCCTGCCCTTCCTCGGCGAACGTCCGCGCGCGCCGCTGCTCATGCACTTCGGCCAGCACGACCCACTGATCCCGCCCGAGGCCGTGGCGCAGCACCGCGCTGCGCTGCCCGACGCCGAGATTCACGTCTACCCCGCGGGGCACGCCTTCAACCGCGACGTCGATCCCGACCACTACCACGCCGCCAGCGCCGAACTGGCGCAACAGCGCAGCCTCGCCTTCTTCGCCCGCCACCTCGGCGGCATGCCGGCATGAGTGCGGACGCGCCCTTCGCCCTGGACGCGCGCCTGGCGGCGGACACGCACGCGGTCGGTGAGCTCGCCCTGTCGCGCGTGCTGCTGATGGACGATGCGCGCTTTCCCTGGCTGATCCTGGTGCCGCGCCGGCCCGGGCTGCGCGAACTGACCGACCTCGACCGCGCGACGCAGCACGCGCTGCTGGACGAGATCAACCGCGCGGCGCACGTGCTGCACGCCATCGCCAAGCCGGACAAGCTCAACATCGCCAACCTCGGCAACGTGGTGGCGCAGCTGCACGTGCACGTCATCGCACGCTACACCGGCGACGCCGCCTGGCCGCGTCCGGTGTGGGGCGTGGGCGAGCGCGCGCCCTACCGCGCCGAGGAGGCCACGCGCCTGCGCGCCCTGCTGCGCGCGGGCCTCGGCCTCCGCGACGGCGACGCGGCATGAGCGCCGACGCCTGGCGCGTGGAGCCAATGGGTGACCTCGCCCTGCTGCTGCACGCCGGCGAGGGTCTGGACGACGCCACCAGCGCGCGCGTGCACGCCGCCGCCGCGGCCCTCGCCGCCGCGCGCCTGCCGGGTCTGGTCGACCTCGTGCCGGCCTATGCCAGCCTGCTGCTGCGCTTCGATCCGTTCGTCTGGGGTGACGCCGCCGCTGCACAGACGCCGAGCGCGCGCTGCGCCGAGGCGGCGCTGAGCGTGCTCGACCACGCGCAGCGTGGCGGCGCAGCGGCCCGCCTGCCCGCGCGGACGCTGGAGATTCCCGTGTGCTACGGCGGCGAATTCGGCCCAGACCTTGCCGAACTCGCCGCGCATGCGGGCCTGGAGGTGCGAGCGGCGGTGGCCCTGCACAGCGGCGCCGACTACCGCGTCGCCATGCTCGGTTTCGCCCCGGGCTTCCCCTACCTGCTCGGCCTGCCGGCCGCCCTGCACGCGCCGCGCCGCGCCACGCCGCGCACGCGCGTGCCCGCCGGCAGTGTGGCCATCGGCGGCGCGCAGACCGGCATCTACCCGCGCGAGTTGCCCGGCGGCTGGCAGCTCATCGGCCGCACGCCGCTGCGCCTGTTCGACCCGATGCGCGCCGAGCCGGCCCTGCTGGCACCGGGCGACCGCGTGCGCTTGCGTCCCATCGATGCCGCCGCGTTCGACGCCCTGGCGTCGGCTGCCGATTCCGGCGCATGAGCCTGACCGTACACGCCCCGGGCCTGCTCAGCACGGTGCAGGACCGTGGACGCCCCGGCCACGCCGCGCTGGGCGTGGGCAGCGCCGGTGCCGCGGACGAGGTCGCGCTGCGCCTGGCCAATGCCCTGGTGGGCAACGCGCGCGACGCCGCGGCGCTGGAATTCACCCTGGTCGGTCCGCGCCTGCAGCTGGAGCGCGACGCACTGATCGCGCTGACCGGCGACTGCACCGCGCGCTGCGATGGCGATGCCGTTCCCGCCTGGCGCCCGCTGCGCATCGCGGCCGGCGCGACCCTGGAGTGCGGAGCGCTGCGGCGCGGCGCGCGCGGCTACCTCGCCGTGGCCGGCGGCATCGCCCTGCCCACCGTCCTGGGCAGCCGCAGCACCGATGTGAACGCCGGCATCGGCCCACTCGGCGGGCGGGCGCTGCGGGCGGGTGACGTGCTGCCGCTGGGCGTCGCCGCCGCAACGGCACAGGCGGGCCGCGGACTGCCGCGAGCGCCGCGCCAGGGCGCGCGCGCGGCGAACTGGGCGCTCGATCCCGCCCCCTGGTTCGACGCCACGGGGCAGCACCCGCTGCGCCTGCTGCCCGGCAGCCACCTCGACGATCTGGATCCCACCTCGCGCGCGGCGCTGTGGGCCGAGACATTCCGCATCGGCGCCGATTCCAACCGCGTCGGCTGGCGCCTCGACGGACCGCGCCTGGCCCTGGCCGCGCCGCTGCAGCTGGTGTCCACCGGGGTCATGCCCGGCACGGTGCAGTTGCCGCCCGACGGCACACCGATCGTGCTTGGCGTGGAGGCGCCCACCAGCGGCGGCTATCCGCGCCTCGGCCACGTCATCGCCGTCGACCTGCCGCGCCTGGCGCAGCGCCGCCCCGGCGATGCGCTACGCTTCGCCCCCACCGATCTCGCCGCCGCGCAGCGTCGCCTGCTGCGGCGCGAGCAGGCCCTCGCCGATCTCGAAGCCCGTCTGCACGCCCGACTCACCGCATGAGCGCACGCCGCATCGACCTCAACTGCGACATGGGCGAATCCTTCGGCGCCTGGTCCCTGGGCGACGACGCCGGCGTGATGCCGCACATCAGCTCGGCCAATATCGCCTGCGGCTTCCATGCCGGCGACCCGGCCGTCATGCGCCGCACCGTGGCCCTGGCCGCCGCCCACGGCGTGGCCATTGGCGCCCACGTGTCCCTGCCCGATCTGCAGGGATTCGGCCGGCGCGAGCTGCGCCTGGCGCCGGACGAGGCCGCCGCGATGACCCTGTACCAGATCGGCGCCCTGCAGGCCTTCGCCCGCGCCGCCGGTGTGCGCGTGGGCCACGTCAAGCCGCACGGCGCGCTGTACAACATGGCCGCACGCGACGCCGCGCTGGCGGCCGCGATCGCCGCGGCCGTGCGCGCCGCCGATCCGCAATTGATCCTCGTGGGTCTCGCCGGCAGTGCCCTGCCGCGCGCCGGCATCGAGGCTGGACTGACCGTGGCGCAGGAGGCCTTCTGCGACCGCCGCTACGAGGCCGACGGCAGCCTCACGCCGCGCCAGCTCGACGGCGCGGTGATCACCGACATCGACGCCGCCGTGGCCCAGGCGGTGCGCCTGGCCACCGTGGGTGAGGTGGTCGCGCGCGATGGCCGCACGCTGGCGCTCGCGACCGATACCCTGTGCGTGCACGGCGACCGTCCTGATGCCGCGGCTTTCGCGGGCCGCCTGCGCGAGGCGCTGCGGGACGCCGGCATCGCCGTGTCCGCGCTGCGCTGAGCCGGCACGCGCCGACCATGCCGCCAGGACACGCCTGCCCCGTGGCTTTCCGCAACTGGAGCGATCGATGAACTACTGGCCCCTGCTCGGCGTGCTGGTGGTGATCCTGGGCTTCGCCCTGCGCCTCAACCCGATGCTCGTGGTGGTGGCGGCGGGGCTCGCCAGCGGCATCGCCGCCGGTCTGCCGCCGGGCGACCTGCTGTCGCTGCTGGGCGAGTCCTTCCTGTCCAGCCGCACCCTGCTGCTGTTCGTGCTGACCCTGCCCACCATCGGCCTGCTCGAACGCGCCGGCCTGCGCGAGCACGCGCAGGCATGGGTCGCCGGCCTGCGCGGCCTGACCCTCGCGCGCCTGCTGGTGGCCTACCTCGCCCTGCGCCAGTGCCTGTGCATGCTGGGCCTGGTGGACCTCGGCGGCCACGCCCAGACCGTGCGCCCGCTGCTTGCCCCCATGGCCGAGGCCGCCGCGCAGCGCGGGCAGCCGCAGCTGGCTGCGGCGCAGCGCGAAGAGGTGAAGGCACTCGCCGCGGCGACCGAAAACGTGGCGCGCTTCTTCGGCGAAGACGTGTTCATCGCCTTCGGCGCGGTGCTGCTGATCCAGGCCTTCCTCGCCCGCAACGGCATCGTGCTGGAACCCCTGGCGATCGCCCTGTGGGCACTGCCCACCGCCGTTGCTGCCTTCCTCATCCACGCCACGCGCCTGGTGCTGTTCCAGCGTCGCCTGCGCCGCGACGCCAGACCCCACGCCGGGGCAGGAGCCGATGCTGCGTCTTGAACACATCTACTGGCTGGCCGCCCTGCTGCTGGGCAGTGCCGTGGTCATCGACCTGCGCGCGCGCCGCTGGGCGCACGCGGCGTTCTGGCTGCTGCTGGCGCTGATGTTCGCCGGCGGTGACGCGGTGCTGGCGGCGGCCAGGACCGGGCAGCGTCTGCCGCAGCAGGCGGTCGGCGCGGGCGTGGTCGTGCTGGCCCTGCTCGCCGCCTTCGGCCTGCGTCGCGACGGCCCGGCGGCCAGGGCCGGCGATCGTGGCGACGCGCGCCCCGGGCATCGCCTGTTCCTGCCGGCACTGCTGATTCCGGTGCTTACCGCGGGTCTGGTGCTGGCCGCGCCGCACCTGCGTTGGGGCGACACGCCGCTGTTGCCGCGCGAACAGGTCACGCTGGGAGCGCTGGCCCTGGCCTGCGCGCTGTCGACCGTGGCTGCCCTGCGCGTGACGCGCGCGCGCGCCGCGGCGGCGCTGCGCGAGAACCACCGCCTGCTCGACACCATCGGCTGGGCCGCCGTGCTGCCGATGCTGCTGGCGGCGCTGGGCAACGTGTTCGCCGCCACCGGCGTGGGCGAGGCGGTCGCCCAACTCGTGGCGGCAGTGATCCCGGTCGACAACCGCATCGCCTGCCTGGCCGCCTATGCGCTCGGCATGGCCCTGTTCACCGCCATCATGGGCAACGCCTTCGCTGCGTTTCCGGTGCTCACCGGGGGTATCGCCCTGCCGCTGCTGGTCGGACGCCACGGCGCCGATGCGGCCGCACTGGGCTCACTGGGTATGCTCGCCGGCTACTGCGGCACGCTGCTCACGCCGATGGCGGCGAACTTCAACCTGGTGCCCGCGGCGCTGCTGGAACTGTCCCACCCAAACGCGGTGATCCGCGCCCAGGTGCCCACGGCACTGGCGTTGTTCGCCGTCAATTTCGTCCTCATGTACCTGCTGGTGTTCCGATGAAAGAACGCAAGTCCGCCGCGCCGACGATTCTGCTGACCGGCTTCGAGCCCTTCGGCGGCGAGGCGAGCAATCCGTCCTGGCAAGCGGTGCAACCGCTGCACGGGCGCGTGCTGCGCGGCCACCGCGTCGTGGCGGCCTGCCTGCCGACGGACTTCCGCCGCGCCCTGCCCGCCCTGCGGCGCGAGCTGGCGCGGCACCGTCCGGTGCTCAGCCTGTGTCTGGGCCAGGCAGGCGGACGCACGGGCATCGAGCTGGAGCGCGTGGCCATCAACCTGGTCGACGCGCGCATCGCCGACAACGCCGGCCATCGCCCCATCGACGTGCCCGTCGTGCGCGGCGGCCCAGCCGCCTACTTCGCCACCGTGCCGGTGAAGGCCATGCTGGCGCGCCTGCACGCGGCCGGCGTCCCCGCAGCGGTGTCGCACAGCGCCGGCACCTACGTGTGCAACCAGGTGTTCTACGGCCTCCTGCACGCGCTGCGCGAGCGGCCGCAGGCGCGCGGCGGCTTCGTGCACATCCCCTATTCGCCGATCCAGGCTGCCAGCCACCCGGGTGCGCCCAGCCTGGACCCCGCCCTGGTGACGCGCGCCCTGGAGATCATGCTGGACACCGCCCTGCGCACACGGCGCGACCGCCGCCTGAGTGCGGGCACGCTGGCCTGACAGCCGGCAGTCGCGCGGCTCAGGATGTCGCCGGCGCGTCCTTGCCGGCGGGCTTGGCGTCCTTGCTCCCGGGCTTCCTGGCAGGACAGGGGCGCGCATCGGCCTCGGCGGGCACCACATCGAGCACGAGTTCCCCCGTGGCGGCGTAGGGCAACTTGACCTTCTGGCCTTCCGTGCTGCTGTAGTAGAAGCCGTTCTGCGTGGGTGCCTTCACTGCATCGCGTGCAGCGGATTCGTAGGCGGTGCCGATGCTCTTCTCCGCCGTGGCGACGAGGAAGCGCTGCACGTCCTGCGCCTCCGCGCAGCCGGTGAGGCGCGTCGGCTTGAAGGGGCGCATGTCCAGTTCGAGCACGTCGTATTCGACCGTACTGCGCACGTTGCCCTCTTCGTCGAGCAGGTAGAGCAGCGGCTTGAACACGCTGCGGCCACGCGCGCCCTCGATGTCCTGGGCAACGACGGCGACGCGCACATGCGCGCGCTTCACGCTGCCCTCGACCTCGATCCGGCGGAATCGGCTGCGGCCCCGGGGCAGTTCGGCCTCCGGCGCCTGCTCGTCCACGCGCACGCGCACCGGCTCACCCGGCTTGAGCATCACCGGGCCGCGGTCGCGCAGCGACTCGCGCGCCGGCGCGGGCGCGGAAGCACCGCCGTCAGAGTGCCAGTGCAACTTGTCGGCCAGCCAGTCCAGCGGCGAGGCCGCGGCCGCCGGCAGGGGGAAGGCCAGGGCGGCGGCGAGCAGCGCCCCGGCGCGGCGCTCAGGAGCCGATCGGATCGAGGGTGTCCTTGCCGGCGCTGTAGGCATTGATCTGGAGGAAGTCAGCGATGACCTTGAGCAGGTGGCGGTGGTCGTCCGTGGCCTTGTCGGGATTCTTCAGCACTACCCCTTCGATGCTCTTGGAGTCCTTGAGTTCCTGCAGGTAGCCCAGGAGCATGTTCTTGCCCATCGGGTTGCCGTCGATCTCGAACTTGTCCTGCTGCACCGCCTTGATCCAGACGTTGCCGCCCTTGATGTCCACCGCGCTGGCGCCGGCGCTCGCGACAGCGAGCAGGGTGGCGGCCAGGCCCATCAGCATGCGCTTCATCGGCGACTCCTAGTTGGCCGCGGCCATGCCGCGGATTTCGGCGATTTCGCCGCCGTCCTTTTCCTGCACGAAGGTGCGGATGCCGAGGGCGGCGTGGATCTTGTAGATCTCGGCGATGTGGCGGTCGGTGACCTTCTGCTTCTCGCCGCGCTTGAGCAGCAGGGTAGCGACGCCCTGGCCCTGTTCCTTGCGGTAGTTGAGATGTCCGCGCAGGGATTCGCCGTCGAGGGTGGCACCGTCGAGGTCGAACTGGCCATCCTTGTCCGCCAGCACGGTCATGTCGAAGCGGGCCGGCACGTCCGGCGCGGCCATGGTGTCCGGACGCGCGCTGCCGGCGCAGGCCGAAAGCAGGGCGCAGGCCAGCAGGGCGAACAGGGCGAACGCGGCAGTGCGTAGGAAACGCGGACTCATCGGGACAGGCTCCAGGTCACGAAAGGACGCAAGGGTAGCACCCGGCGTCGCGGCGGGAAAAACGCCGCCGCCTCAGGCCCGCGGCAGGGTCACGCCGCGCTGGCCCTGGTACTTGCCGCCGCGGTCGGCGTAGCTGGTCTCGCAGGGCTCGTCGCTCTGGTAGAAGAGCATCTGCGCCACGCCCTCGTTGGCGTAGATGCGTGCCGGCAGCGGCGTGGTGTTGGAGAACTCCAGGGTCACGTGGCCTTCCCACTCCGGCTCCAGCGGCGTGACGTTGACGATGATGCCGCAGCGCGCGTAGGTGCTCTTGCCCAGGCACACCACCAGCACGTCGCGCGGGATGCGGAAGTACTCGACCGTGCGCGCCAGGGCGAAGGAGTTGGGCGGGATGATGCACACGTCGCTCTCGATGTCGACGAAGCTGCCGCTGTCGAAGTGCTTGGGGTCGACGATGGTGGAGTTGATGTTGGTGAACACCTTGAACTCGCGCGAGCAGCGCACGTCGTAGCCGTAGCTGGAGGTGCCGTAGGACACGATGCGGCCGCCCGAGGCGTTTTCGCGCACCTGGCCCGGCTCGAAGGGGTCGATCATGCCGTGGCTGTGCGCCATGCGGCGGATCCATTTGTCGGATTTGATGGTCATGGGCTGCCGGAAAACGGGGACGGAAGGAGTCGGGAGGGAGAGGCCGCCCGGGCGGCCGCGGGAACAAGGACCACGCCGGGCCGGTGCGCCGCCGCCCTGCCCTCAGGTGTTCTGGATCACGATCTTGGGAAACTGGATGGCCTTGCTGCGCGCGCGCAGCGACAGCCGGCCGGCGACCTTGCGCGCGATCTCGCGGTAGCGCTGCGCCAGCGGCGAGGCCGCGTCTGCCGCCACCGTGGGCGTGCCGGTGTCGGTCTGCTCGCGGATCGTGATGTCCAGCGGCAGGGAACCGAGCAGGGGCACGTCGTACTGCGCCGCCATGCGCGCACCGCCGCCGCTGCCGAAGACGTGCTCCTCGTGGCCGCAGGCCGAGCACACGTGGGTGGCCATGTTCTCGATGATGCCCAGCACCGGCACTTCGACCTTCTCGAACATCTTCAGCGCCTTGCGGGCATCCAGCAGGGCTATGTCCTGCGGCGTGGTGACGATGACCGCCGCGCTCATGGGGATGCGCTGGGCCAGGGTGAGAGCGATGTCGCCGGTACCGGGCGGGAAGTCGATGACCAGGTAGTCGAGATCTTCCCACAGGGTGTTGTTGACCAGTTGCATCAGGGCCTGTGTGACCATGGGGCCGCGCCAGATCACCGGCGTGTCCTCCTCGATCATGTAGCCGATGCTCATGACCTGCAGGCCGTGGTTGCGCTTGGGCGCGAAGTTCTTGCCGTCGGGCGACTCGGGCTTGCCGCCGGTGCCGGTCATGGTGGGCAGGGAGGGGCCGTACACGTCGGCGTCGAGCAGGCCCACGCGCGCGCCCTCCGCGGCCAGGGCCAGCGCGAGGTTCACCGCCGTGGTGGACTTGCCCACGCCGCCCTTGCCCGAGGCCACGGCCAGGATGTTCTTCACCCCCGGCAGCGGCGTCAGCTCCTTCTGCACCTGGTGCGCCGCCACGCGCGAGGCCACGTCGACGCTGGCCGCTGCGATGGCCGGATCAGCCACCAGCGCCGCCTTGGCCGCCGCGGCCAAGGCGGCGCGGGCGCCGGCGGCCGGATAGCCGAGCACCAGTTCCACCGATACGCGGTCGCCATCGATGCCCACCCCGCGCACGGCGCCGCTGGAGACGAGGTCGGTGCCGGTATGCGGATCGACAATTTGCGCGAGCAGGTGCCGCACCTGCGCTTCGTTCAAGGACGACATGGGGAGCCACCGTGGGGAACTTCAGCCCGACATTCTAGAATCAACGGGCTGCCGGCGCAGCCGCAGCGTCCGCCCGCCCTGTTCCCGGAGTCCCCCATGCGCCGCATTCGCCTCGCCCTTGCCATCCTTGCCGCCCTGCCGCTGGGTGCCTGCGAAACCGGCACGCCCCAGGACGACGGGCGCGGCGCTCCACCGCCGACCTCGGCGGCCTCCGCGCGCCCGCCTCAGCCGGCACCGAGCGCTTCCGACGCGCCCCCGGCGCGCGCGGGCGAAGACATTGCCCTGCAGACGCAGCCGGTCGGCCTGCTCGAGTGCGACGAACTGGCGGCGAAGTACAAGGCCTGCCTGGAGGCCCGCGTGACCGGCGTGGCGCGCCTGTCGCTGCAGAATTCCCTGGAGTTCACCCTCAAGCAGTGGCACGCGGTGCAGGACCGGGGCGGCGATGCGGCTGCCCTGCTGCAGGAGTGCCAGAAGACCAAGGAAACCATGCGCCGCCTGCTGGCGCCCTACGGCTGCGAGATCTGAGCGCGCTGCGGCGCCGGGACCGCCGGCCGGCCGTGCGATAATTGGTGATCCACCGTCAGGATTTCCGCATGTCCCGCCGCCTGCTCGTCACCTGCGCCCTGCCCTACGCCAATGGCCACCTGCACCTCGGCCACCTGGTGGGCTACATCCAGGGCGACATCTGGGTACGCGCGCAGCGCATGGCCGGGCACACCGCGCACTTCGTCTGCGCCGACGACGCCCACGGCACGCCGATCATGCTGGCGGCAGAGAAGGCGGGACTCAGCCCCGAGGAGTTCATCCGCCCCGTCCAGGCCTCGCACGAGCGCGACTTCGCCGATTTCGGCGTCGATTTCGACCACTACCACAGCACGCACAGCCAGGAGAACCGCCTGCTCGCCGAGACGGTCTACGCGCGCCTGCGCGACGGCGGCCACATCGCCCGACGCTCGATCCAGCAGCTGTACGACCCGGTCAGAGAGATGTTCCTGCCGGATCGCTACATCAAGGGCGAGTGCCCCAACTGCGGCAGCGCCGACCAGTACGGCGACAACTGCGAGGTCTGCGGCAAGGCCTATGCGCCCACCGACCTGAAGAACCCGCGCTCGGTGATGTCCGGCGCCGTGCCCGAGCTGCGCGAGTCCGAGCACCATTTCTTCCGCCTGGCGGATTTCCAGACCCTGCTGCGCGACTGGTTTGCCGGCAAGCTCACCGGCGGCAAGCCGGTGGCACACCCGGGCGTGAAGGCGAAGCTGGACGAGTGGCTGGAGGGCGGCCTCAAGGACTGGGACATCTCGCGCGACGCGCCCTATTTCGGCTTCGCCATTCCTGACGCCCCGGGCAAGTTCTTCTACGTGTGGCTCGACGCGCCCATCGGTTACCTCGCCAGTTTCCGCGCGCTGTGCGCGGGGCCGGATGCCGCGAGCCACGGCCTGGCCCCGGAGAGCTTCGACGCCTTTCTCGCCCGCGGCGCGGCGAATTTCGACGCCACGACCGAGCTGCACCACTTCATCGGCAAGGACATCATCAACTTCCACGGCCTGTTCTGGCCGGCCATGCTGCACGGCGCCGGACTGCGTGTGCCGAGCGCGCTGCACGTCAACGGCTACCTGACGGTGAACGGCGCCAAGATGTCCAAGTCGCGCGGCACCTTCATCCAGGCGCGCACCTACTTGGATGCGGGCCTGAACCCGGAATTCCTGCGCTATTACTTCGCGGCGAAATCCTCCGGCGGCGTGGAGGATCTGGACCTGAACCTAGAGGACTTCGCCGCGCGCGTGAACGCCGACCTGGTCGGCAAGTTCGTCAACATCGCCAGCCGCTGCGCCGGCTTCCTCGCCAAGCGCTTCGATGGTCGCCTGGCGCGCCTGCTGTCGGCCGAGAGCGACGCCGTGTACGCCGAATGCCACGGGCGCCTGGCCGCCACCTGCCTGGGCGCGGACGGCGCCTACGAGCGCGGCAACTTCAATGCCGTGCTGGTGCGCGCCATGGCCGAAGCCGACGCCGCCAACGAGCTGATCGCGCAGAAGGCGCCATGGCACCTGGCCAAGGATCCCGCCAACGACGCCGAGCTGCACGACGTGTGTTCCCTGGCCATCAACCTGTTCCGCCTCATCGCCGGCTTCCTCGCGCCCGTGCTGCCCCTCACCGCGCGGCGCGCGGCCAGCTTCCTGCGCGCGCCGCTGGACCGCTTCGAGGCGCTCGCCGATCCGCTGCTCGACCACGCGATCGACGCCTACACGCCCCTGCTCACCCGTATCGACCCCAAGCACATCGACGCCATGATCGACGCCAGCAAGGACTCGCTGCAGCCCGCACCTGCCCAGGGTTCGGCCCAGGCACCGGCGGCCGCGGGCAAGGCCGCCGCCACGCCGGCGGCGGACTCCAAGCCGTCCGCAGCGCCGCCGCCTGCAGCCGCCCCCGCCAGCTCGGCCCCTGTCGCCATCGAGGATTTCGCCCGCCTCGACCTGCGCATCGGCAAGGTGCTGGCCTGCGACATCGTGGAGGGTTCGGACAAGCTGCTGCGCTTCACCCTCGACGCCGGGCCGCTGGGCCAGCGCCAGATCTTCTCCGGCATCCGCGCCGCCTACGCCGAGCCGGGCGCGCTGGTCGGGCGCCACGTCGTGTTCATCGCCAACCTCGCCCCGCGCAAGATGCGCTTCGGCCTGTCCGAGGGCATGATCCTGTCGGCCGGCAGCGGCGGCAGTGAACTGTTCCTGCTCGACGTCGACAGTGGCGCGCAGGCAGGCATGCCGGTCAAGTAGCGGCCCGGCGCCGCGTACAATCCGCGCATGTCCGACGTCCTCGCCCTGCTGTTCGGCGGCGTACTGGTGCACAACCTGGTGCTGGTCCACCTCTGCGGTGTGGAGCGCGTTGCGGCGATCGCCCCGCGACCGCTGCACGCGGTGCTGGCCCTGGGCCTCTTTGCCACGCTGGCCGCGGCCCTGGTCGCACCGCTGTCCTGGACCCTGGAGCACCTCCTGCTGCAGGCGCCGGTTCTGTCGACCCTGCGTCCGGCCACGGCGCTGCTGGCCAGCGCGGCGGGCGTCGGCGCGCTGCACGGCGGCATGCGCCTGGCCCCGGCGGCGCTGCGCGCGCTGTGGCGGCGGCAGCCCCTGCCCGCCGCGCCCGATGCGGCCCTGCTCGGCGTGGCCCTGCTCGCTCCGGCGCTGGCGCGCGATCCGGCCCAGGCTCTGCTGTTCGGCGCGGCTTGCGGCCTGGGCCTGGGCCTGGTGCTGGTGCTGTTCGCTGGACTGCAGACGCGCCTGGCCGCGACCCAGGTGCCGGCGCCGCTGCGCGGTGCGCCGCTGGCCCTGCTCAGTCTGGCGCTGATCGGCCTGGCCTGGGCGGGCCTGGCGGGCATCGGCGACCGCCTGTGACGGCCACGCTGCTCGCCGCGGCGCTACTGCTGGGCCTGGTGGCGCTGGGCCTGGGCGCGCTGGCGCGCCGCGCCGGCGCCGATGTCGACCTCGCCGCGCGCATCGACGCCGTGCTGCCGCAGACGCAATGTGGACAATGCAATTATCCCGGATGCCGTCCTTATGCGGAGGCGCTGGCGCGCGGTGAGGCCGACATCGACCAGTGTCCGCCCGGCGGCGATGCGGGCGCCCATGCCCTGGCGCGCCTGCTCGGGCGCGTACCCAAGCCGGTCAACCCGGCCCACGGCACCCCCGGCCCGCGCGTCGTGGCGCTGATCGACGAGACCACTTGCATCGGCTGCACCAAGTGCATCCAGGCCTGCCCGGTGGACGCCATCGTCGGCGCGCCCAAGCTCATGCACACGGTGATCGCGGCGGAATGCACCGGCTGCGAGCTGTGCCTGCCGCCCTGCCCGGTGGACTGCATCACCCTGGTGCCGCGCGCCGCGGACGCGGCGGCCGTGCCGACGCGGAGCACCGCCTGATGCTCCTGCAGCCTTTCCATGGCGGCGTGCGCCTGCCGCCACACAAGCCCGGCGACGCGGCACCGGCCCCGCAAAGCCTGCCGCTGCCACCCGAGCTCGTACATCCCCTGCCACCCCCTGGCGCGTCCGGCGCCTGTGCGGTCACCGTGGGTCAGCGCGTGCGCCGCGGCGAGATGCTCGCCGCGGCGGCCGACGCGCGCGGGGCCGCGGTGCACGCGGGCAGCTCCGGCACGGTGACCGCCATTGCGCCGCGGCCGGTGGGCGATGGCGAGGCAACGTGCGTCGTGATCGCCACCGACGGACGCGACGACAGCGCCCCGCTGCCGCCGCTCGCCGACTGGCGCGAGCTGCCGCGCGAGCGACTGCTCGAACGTCTCGCCGTCGCCGGCGTCGTCGGCCTCGGCGGCGCGGCGTTCCCCGCTGCGGCCAAACTCGCCGCGCCCGGCACCATCCTGATTCTCAACGGAGCCGAATGCGAGCCCTGGCTGCGCAGCGACGAAGCCCTGCTGTGCCACGGCGCGGTCGAGGTGCTGGCCGCCGCGCAACTGCTCGCCCACCTGTGCCGGGCCACGCGCGTGCTGCTCGCGCTGGAGTCGCGCATGCACGGCGCGCGCGCGGCGCTGCAGGCCGCCCTCGCGGCGCCCGGCGCCGGCGGCGTCGAGCTGGTGGCCGTGCCGACCCGCTACCCCGTCGGCAGCGAGCGCCAGCTGATCCGCGTGCTGACCGGACAAGAGGTACCGAGTGGCGGCCTGCCGCGCGACCTCGACGCGAGCGTGCACAACGTGGCCAGCGCGGTCGCCGCCTGGCGCGCGATCGTGCACGGCGAAGCGCTGACCGAGCGCCTGGTCACCCTGGGCGGCCGCGGCGTGCGCGGCGCGGGCGTCTACCGCGTGCGCCTGGGCACGCCCGTGGCCCACCTCGTCGCCCACGCCGGTGGCTACACCGATGCCGCGGCCCGGCTGGTCCTGGGTGGACCGATGATGGGCCAGGCCGTGGCGCACGACGCCGTGCCGGTGCTGGCATCCACCCAGGCCGTGCTGGTGCTCGGCGCGGACGAGCTGCGCGCCGCGGCGCCCGAGCGCGCCTGCATCCGCTGCGGCGACTGCGCCGCGGTCTGCCCGGCGCAACTGCTGCCGCAGACCCTGCTGGCGCAGTTGCGCGAGGGCGAGCTGGAGGCGGCCGCACAACAGGGCCTGTCCGACTGCATCGAGTGCGGTGCCTGCGCCTGGGTCTGCCCGGCGCAGATTCCGCTGGTGCAGCTGTACCGCGACGGCAAGTCGGCTCTACAGGTACAGGAGGACGAGCGCGCTCGCGCCGCGCAGGCCCGTGCGCGCCACCTTGCCCGCGCCGCGCGCCTGGCGCGCGACGCCGCCGAGCGCGTGGCGCGGGTCGCGGCGCGTGCGCCCGCGACCGCTCCGGCCGCGGCGCAACCCGCCGCCACGGCGCCAGCCACGCCCGCCGCTGCCGCAACGACGGCCGCCGCGCCGATGGACAAGGCCGCCGTGCTCGCCGCCATCGCGCGCGGGCGCGCGCGCCGGCAGGCGGCCGCACCCGCCGGGCGCGAGGACGCGCCGTGAAGGCCTTCGCGGTGGCGCCGGCGCCGCACATCCACGCCGGCCGCAGCGTCACGCGCGTGATGGGCCACGTGCTGCTGGCGCTGCTGCCCGGCGTCGCGGCGCAGCTGCTGTTCTTCGGACCCGGGCTGCTGCTGCAATTGGCGCTCTGCCTCGCCTTCGCCGCCGCCTTCGAGGCCGCAGTCCTGCGCCTGCGCGGCAAGCCCCTGCTGCCCCACCTGGCCGACCTGTCGGCCGCGGTGACCGCCGTGCTGCTCGCCCTGTGCCTGCCGCCGCTCGCGCCCTGGTGGGTGGCTCTGGCGGGCATGGCCGCGGCCCTGCTGCTGGGCAAGCATGCCTACGGCGGGCTTGGGCACAATCCGTTCAATCCGGCGATGGTCGGCCTGGCCGCAGTGCTGCTGTGCTTCCCGCGCGAGATGGCGCAATGGCTGTCGCCACTCGCGCCGCTGTCACTGTCGCCGAGCGAGCTGTTCGACGCCGTGTTGCGCGGCGTGCCGCCGCCGACGCTGGACACCCTTTCTTCGGCCACCCCACTGGACACGCTGCGCAGCCTGGCCCACGAGGGGCGCACCCTGGCGGAAATCCGCCGCACGCCGCTGTTCGGCAACGTCGGTGGCAAGGGCTGGGAATGGATCGCCGCCGCCTACGCCCTGGGCGGCGGCTACCTCCTCTGGCGCCGCGTGATCCGCTGGCAGGTTCCGCTGGGCGTGATCGGCGCCAGCCTGCTGGTATCGCTGCCCTTCTGGCTGTCCGATCCGGACACGCACCCCTCGCCGCTGCTGCACCTGGTCTGCGGCGGTCTGATGCTGGCCGCCTTCTTCGTCGCCACCGACCCGGTGACCGGGGCCACCACGCCGCGCGGTCGCCTGCTGTTCGGCGCCGGGGTGGGCGTGCTCACCCTGGCCATCCGCCGCTGGGGCGGTTTTCCCGACGGCGTCGCCTTCGCTGTGCTGCTGATGAACCTGGCCGCGCCGCTGCTCGACCGCGTGGGTCCGCCGCGCCCCTACGGCCACCGGCGCGCAGGGGCCGCGCCATGAGCTCGCGACTCGTGCGCGAACTCGCCGCGGTGACGCTGGGCCTGGCCCTGGCAACAGGCATCCTCGCCGGCGCCGTACTCCTGACGCGCTCGCGCCTGACCGCACAGGCGCACGCGAGCGAGCTGGCGGCACTCACCGCGGTGCTGCCGCCGCAGCGCTACGACAACGACCCCCTCGCCGACGCCATCCGCGTGCGCGACGCCGCCGCCTTGGGCACGTCCGAGGCGATGCCCGTGCTGCGCGCGCGCCGCGCCGGCGCGCCCAGTGCGCTGGTGCTCGAAGCGGTCGCCCCCGACGGCTACGGCGGCCCCATCCGGCTGGTCATCGGCGTCGCCGCCGACGGCAGCGTGCTCGGCGTGCGCGTGCTCGAACACCGCGAGTCGCCCGGCTTCGGCGATGCCATCGACGCGGCGCGCGGCGACTGGATCGCTACCTTCCGCGGCCTGTCGCTCGCACGGCCGACGCGCTGGGCGCTGCGCCGCGACGGCGGCGACTTCGACCAGCTCGGCGGCGCCACCACCACGTCGCGCGCGCTGATCGTGGCGCTGCGGCGCGTGCTGGAGTACGTGCAGGTGCACGCGACGGAGCTGTACGCCGCGCCGGCGCAGAGCGACGCGGTCGAGGTCGGCAGCCGTGTCCGCTGAAGCGGGTCACTCCTCACCATCTGGCCTGGCCGCGCCCAGGACGGTAGCCGTCGTCGACGCGGCCGAGGCATTCTGGCTGAGCCTGGCGCCCTGCCTGCTGCTCGCCACTGACGCCACGCGCGGCCTCGCCCTGGCCGGCAGCCTGCTGCTGCTTGGCGCGCTGCTGCTGCCGCTGCGCGCCGCGCTGCGCCCGCTGCCAGCGCGCCTGCGCCTGAGCCTCACCGCGCTGGGGGCGGCCACTGCGGCGGGCTGCGTCGCACTGCTCGCCACCCTGGCGGCCTACGGCGCGCGCGAGGCCCTGCAATTCGGCGTACCGCTGCTGGCCCTGGCGCTGGCCTTTCCGCCCGACGGCAGCGCGGTTCGCGCAGCCGACCCGTCGCCGCTGCGCCTGCTGGCCGCCGCGACACTGCTGATCCTGTGCGGCGGGGCGCGCGGCGCCCTGGCGTCCTGGCCCCTGTTCGAGCGGCCCTTCGCCGTCCTGCTGCTCCTCGCCCTGCTGCTGGGCGCGCGTGCAGCGCGACGTCCCGGCCCGACCCGTCTGCGCCGATGAAACCCGCCGAACGCCACGAACTATTCCGCCGCCTGCGCGAACTCAACCCGCGACCGACGACCGAGCTGGAGTACCGCAGCACCTTCGAACTGCTGGTCGCCGTGGTGCTGTCCGCCCAGGCCACGGACGTCGGCGTGAACAAGGCCACACGCCGCCTGTTCCCAGTGGCCAATACGCCCGCTGCCCTGTTGGCGCTGGGCGAGGAAGGCGTCAAGAAATACATTTCGACGATCGGCCTTTTCAATGCCAAGGCGAAGAACATCATCGCCCTGTGCGCCCGGCTGCTCGAGCACCACGGCGGCGAGGTGCCGCGCGACCGCGCAGCGCTCGAGGCCCTGCCCGGCGTCGGACGCAAGACCGCCAATGTGGTGCTGAACACCGCCTTCGGCGCACCCACCATCGCGGTGGACACGCACATCTTCCGCGTCGCCAACCGCACCGGTCTCGCCCCAGGCAGGACCGTGCGTGCGGTCGAGGACAAGTTGGAAAAGGTCGTGCCCGCCGAGTTCAAGCAGGACGCCCATCACTGGCTGATCCTGCACGGCCGCTATGTGTGCAAGGCGCGCAAGCCGGACTGCCCGCACTGCGCACTGCACGACCTGTGCCGCTGGCGCCAGAAGACCCCGGCGTGAGTGGTGCGCGCCGGCCCTTCACCCTCTCCTAACACCACCGGCCGGTGAAAGGGTTTCAATCCCTCCCCGGTCCAGTGAGCCCGTAGGCCACCGTGCAGCGCAGCAACGCATCCGCTCGCCGCACGTCAGACGTAGGACCTAGCGTTGCCGCGCTGGCGTGGGCGGGGGGCAGGACGGCGGTGCAGGCACCGGCGGGTTCTCCTTCACGACGGGGCGATCGGGCCGCTGCGGCGGTCCTGTACCAAGCGGGCGTAGCGCCCACCATCCACCACGGAGACTCATGCAATGTCGAACAAGATCGTGAAACCCCTGACCCTGGCCGTTGGCGCTGCGATCGTCGGCTCGCTCTCGTTCGCCCAGCTCGCCAAGGCCGACACCGGCTTCGTCGCCAAGCAGCTCGGCAGCGGCTACCTGCTGGCCGGCCTGGCCGAAGGCAAGTGTGGCGAGGGCAAGTGCGGCGTGGCCAAGATGGATTCGAACAAGGACGGCAAGGTGTCCAAGGACGAGTTCATGGCCATGAAGGACCACACCGGCGAGCAGTTCGCCGCCATGGACACGAATAAGGACGGCTTCATTTCCGACGACGAGATGAAGGCCCAGCACAAGGGCAAGGAAGGCTCGTGTTCCGGCGCCATGAAGGGCAAGGAAGGCTCCTGCTCGGGCGCCATGAAGGGCAAGGAAGGCTCCTGCGGTTCCGACAAGAAGGGCAAGGAAGGCTCTTGCTCCGCTGCCATGAAGGGCAAGGAAGGTTCCTGCAGCGGCGAGAAGAAGGGCAAGGAAGGCTCCTGCGGCGGACACGCCTGAGTCCGAGCATGAGTCCGCACCGCCCATTGCACGGTGCCGGCCTCGGCCTGCGGCGGGCGCTCCAGCGCCCGCTGCAGGACACTCCGGATGCCGCCATCGATTTCCTGGAGATCGCGCCGGAGAACTGGATCCACGTCGGCGGCGCGCTGGGGCGCACGCTGCGCCATTTCACCGAGCGCTACCCCTTCGTCTGTCACGGCCTGTCGCTGTCCCTTGGCGGCCCCGCGCCGCTGGACGAAACCCTGCTGGTCAAGATCCGCCGCCTGATGGACAGCCACGGCATCGCCCTGTACAGCGAGCACCTGTCCTTCTGCTCGGACGACGGCCAGCTCTACGACCTGCTGCCCGTGCCGTTCACCGACGAGGCGGTGCGCTGGATTGCCGCGCGCATCCGCCGCGCCCAGGACATCCTCGGCCGGCGCATGGCGGTGGAGAACGTCTCCTACTACCTCGCCGCCGGACAGGAATTGAGCGAGATCGACTTCGTGCGCGCCGTGCTGCAGGAGGCCGACTGCGACCTGCTGCTCGACGTCAACAACATCTACGTCAACAGCGTGAACCACGGCTACGACGCCGAGGCCTTCCTCGCCGCCATGCCGGGCGAGCGCATCGCCTACTACCACGTGGCCGGACACTTCAACGAGGCACCCGACCTCATCGTCGACACCCACGGCGCGCCGGTGATCGATCCGGTGTGGGACCTGCTGGGCAAGGCCTATGCGCGCTTCGGCGTGCGTCCGACCCTGCTGGAGCGCGACACCAATATTCCGCCGCTGGCCGAGCTGCTGGGCGAACTGGCGCAGATCCGCAGCCTGCAGCGCGACCATGCCGCCGCGCCGAGCCGCCATGCCCATGCCGTCTGAACAGGCAGCGCGTCCGCCGGGACGCACGCAGGCGCTGCAGGCGCAGTTCACGCGCTTCCTACGCGACCCGCAGCACGCGGCGCCGCTGTCCGGCATCGAACGGCGCCGGCAGGACCTGTACGCCGAGCTGCTGTTCAACAACATCGAGGGCCTGCTCGCCGCGAACTTCCCGGTGATCCGGCGCCTGCACTCGGATGCGGCCTGGCACGACCTGGTGCGCGGCTTCTTTGCCGAGCACGTGAGCCGCACGCCGCTGTTCCTGGAAATCGGCCGCGAGTTCCAGCGCTACCTGCAGGCGCGTCAGGCGCAGCAGCGCGGCGATGCGCCCTTCCTGCTGGAGCTGGCGCACTACGAGTGGGCCGAGCTGGCGCTGTCGATCGACGAGCAGGACATCGCCGCGGTCCCGCACGACCCGCACGGTGATCCGCTGCACGGCGTGCCGGTGGTGTCGCCGCTGGCCTGGGTATTCGCCTACCGCTACCCGGTGCACCGCATTGGCCCGGACTACCGCCCCAACGAGGTGCCGCAGCAGCCCAGCGTACTGCTGCTGGTGCGCGACCGCCGCGATGACGTCGGCTTCATCGAGACCAACGCGCTCACCGCGCTGCTGCTGCAGGCCCTGCAAGAAAACCGCGTGCGCACCGGTCTGGAATGCCTGCAGGCGCTGCTGGCCGATACGGGCAATCCCGGCGACCCGGCGCTGCTGCAGGGTGGGATCGACGTCCTGCGCGACCTCCACGCACGCGACGCCATCCTCGGCACCGTGCCCTGAGGCGCGCCGGCTGATCCGACCCTCCATCGATCCACACCATTCACGCAAGCGAGGGCGGCACCATGGCAGCAACGATGAGGGCGGGCGTGCTCAACGCCTGGGATGGCCTGGCAGCGCGCCTGCGCGCCGGCGGCGAGGTGCTGCCGCTGCTGGTGCTGCGCCTGGTGATGGGCTGGGAGTTCTGGGAATCCGGCCTGGAGAAACTGCACGGCGAGAACTGGTTCGCCGACATCCAGGAGCGCTTCCCGTTTCCCTTCAACGTGGTGCCGAGCAACCTGTCCTGGGGTATCGCCACCTGGTTCGAGCTGATCGGCGGCCTGATGCTGTGGCTGGGTCTGGGCACCCGCTTCTTCGCCTTCAGCCTCCTCTTCCTCACCTTCGTCGCTACCGCGGCGGTGCATTGGCCCACCATGCTCGGCATGTGGACCGACCTCGCCAAGGGCTATGCCATCACCGACATGGGGCACGGCAACTTCAAGCTGCCGCTGCTGTTCAGCGTAATGCTGCTGCCGCTGATCTTCACCGGCGCAGGCAAGCTCAGCCTGGATCACCTCGCAGCGCGCCTGCTGCGCACCGAGGGATCCACGAACGCGATCGACGACGCCTACGCCTGGGCCCTGCTGCTGGCCGTGCTGGGACTGCCCTTCCTGATGCTGCTGCCCACCCTGGGCGCCGCGCTGCTGGCGGGAGCGGCTGCCCTGGCACTCGCCTCGCGCTGGTTGCGCGGCTGAGCCTGCGGTCCACTGCCAGCGTCGCCGCGCGGTTTGGTCGCCTGCTGGGCTTCCGGTATCCTGCCGCGCATGACTGAAGTCTCCTCCCGCGCCGGCCGCATGGCCGAGCGCTTCCGCGGCTTTCTGCCGGTGGTGGTCGACGTCGAGACCGGTGGTTTCGACGCCGAGCGCGATGCCCTGCTGGAAATCGCCGCCGTACCCATTGGCATGGACGAGCACGGCGTGGTGGCGCCGCTGCCCGTGATCTCGACCCACGTGGTGCCCTTCCCCGGCGCCAATATCGACCCGCGGGCGCTGGAGATCACCGGCATCGATCCCACCCACCCCTTCCGCGCCGCGCTGGACGAAAAGGACGCGCTGGACCACCTGTTCCGGCCGATCCGCAAGGCCCTGCGCGATGTGGACTGCCAGCGCGCCATCCTGGTCGGCCACAACGCCGCCTTCGACCTCGGCTTCGTCAATGCCGCCATCCGCCGCACCGGGCACAAGCGCAGTCCCTTCCACCCCTTCAGCTGCTTCGACACGGCCACGCTGGGCGGCCTCGCCTACGGCCAGACCGTGCTGTCCAAGGCCGTGCTCGCGGCGGGCTTCGAGTTCGACGCCAACGAGGCGCACTCGGCCGTGTACGACGCCGAGCGCACGGCACAGCTCTTCTGCGCCATCGTCAACCGCTGGAAGATGATGGAAGACGCCTGGCACGCCGCGACCAGCGTGGCGGCCTGAAGACGTCCCGCCACGGCCCCGACCTGCGCCCCATGCCGATCTACGAATACGTCGCCGACGCCGCAGGTTGCGCCCACTGCCGCGCGCCCTTCGAGCTGATGCAGAAGCTGAGCGAGCCCGAGCTGCGCGCCTGCCCGCACTGCGGCGGCGCCGTGCACCGGCGCATCAGCGCCCCGAGCCTGGCCGTCGGCGGCAGCCACCTCACGCAGCAGAATCACGCCGAAAAGCGCGGGTTCACGCAGTACCGCAAGGTCGGCGGCGGGGTCTACGAGAAGGCCTTCGGCAGGGGACCGCGCTACATCAGCGGCAAGTAATCGCCGCGATCCGCCCTCCGGGCTGTCATACAACCGCAAGAGAGCGGCAATAGTCTGCGCCCGCTTTTCCACCCTTTGGGCACAAGACCATGAAACTGACCCCCCGATATCTGGCCGTGGCCGTGCTGGCTGCGCTCGCCCCCGCTGCGCATGCGGAAATCGCCGTCGATGTCATCGGCGGCTCCGAAGTGAGCCTGGAAGGCCTGATGCAGGCCGACGGCAACTGGTTCCACAACGACGTGCTCGACCTGAACGCGCCGTCGAGCAACAACGACGGCAAGGACACCGAGTTCGAGCAGCGCCGCGCCGAAGTGGTGCTCAAGGGCAAGGGCACCAGCTTCGACTGGGTCGTCGGCTACGACGGCAAGAACAACAAGTGGCTGGACGTGAACCTGAAGTGGAAGCTCGGCACGAGCTACCTGCAGGCCGGCCAGTTCAAGCAGCCCAACAGCATGGAAGAGCTGGCCAGCACCAAGAACAACGACTTCGTGTCCAAGGCCATGGTCACCAACCTGTTCGGCCTGTCGCGTCGCGTCGGCGTGGCCTGGGGCGACGACCAGCCCAACTACGGCTACAACGTGAGCTATTTCGGCCGCGAATTGACCCGCAATGCCGCGCAGGGCCAGGGCTTCGGCGGGCGCGCCTACTGGGCACCGATCAACGCCAAGGGTTCCATCGTGCACCTGGGCGTGTCGGTCGTGGACTACGACACCGACTTCGACACCCAGCGCCTGCGCGTGCGTCCGGATGCGGACCTCGCCACCGGCCGCCTGGTCGACGCCACCATCAAGAACGCCGACCGCGAGCGCACCTACGGTCTGGAGGGGATGTGGGTCGAAGGCCCGTTCAAGCTGCAGGGCGAATACATGACCTCGCGCGTCAAGCGCTACGACGCCCCGAGCAACTTCACCGGCGACAGCTGGTACTTGTCGGGCGTGTGGAACCTGACCGGCGAGACCTGGGGCTACAAGGGCGGCGTGCAGACCACCCCGCTGCCCAAGGAGCCGGCCAGCGGCATGTGGCAGCTCGGCCTGCGCTACGACAAGACCAACCTCAACGACGACCCGATCCTGGGCGGCGAAGAGCACAACCTGACCTTCGGCGTGAACTGGTACTGGCGCTCGAACTTCAAGTTCATGGTCAACTACGTCAAGGTGAACAGCTCGCGCTACAACACGACGCTGAGGACCAACGTCGACGACAACCCGAACATCATCGAGGCGCGCGCCCAGTTCTACTGGTAAGCGCCGCCGGCACGATGGGCGACGAGGGCGCGGCCGCCAGGCCGCGCCTTTTTTCATGCAACCGTCATGCGGCGGCCGCGGCTGTCATCGTGCTGTCATGACAGTTTCATCCAATTGCAGCGCCGAACGCATTGAATGCGCGCTACGCGGCCTTCCGCCGCGCCACCCGTCCCTTGCTGAGGAAGTTACCGTGACCCTTTCCACGACTCTCCGCGCCGCGGCCTTCGGCCTGGCCACCCTCGCCGGCGCCAGCGCCGCCCAGGCGGCCGACATCACCGGCGCCGGTTCGACCTTCGTTTATCCCATCCTGTCGAAGTGGTCGGCCGACTACAGCACCAAGACCGGCAACAAGATCAACTACCAGTCCATCGGCTCGGGCGGCGGCATCGCGCAGATCAAGGCCGGCACCGTCGATTTCGGCGCTTCGGACAAGCCGCTCAATTCCGACGAGCTGGCGCAGGCGGGGCTGGGCCAGTTCCCGGTGGTGATCGGCGGCGTCGTGCCGGTGGTCAACGTCAAGGGCGTGGAGGCGGGCAAGATCGCCTTCACCGGCCCGCTGCTCGCCGACATCTTCATGGGCAAGATCAAGAAGTGGAACGACCCGGCCATCGCCGCGGTGAACGCCGGGCTGACCCTGCCCGAGGGCAACATCACCGTGGTGCACCGCTCGGACGGCTCCGGTACCAGCTTCAACTTCACCAACTACCTGTCCAAGGTGTCGCCGGAGTGGAAGGAGAAGATCGGCGAAGGCACCGCCGTGCAGTGGCCGGCCGGCGTGGGCGGCAAGGGCAACGAGGGTGTCGCGGCCTATGTGAAGCAGATCACCGGCAGCATCGGCTACGTCGAGCTGTCCTATGCCCTGCAGAACAAGATGGCCTACGGCGCGATGCAGAACGCGGCGGGCAAGTCCGTGCAGCCGAGCCTGAAGAGCTTCCAGGCCGCCGCCGCCAGCGCCGACTGGAAGAACGCCAAGGACTTCAACCTGGTCGTCACCAACGCCCCCGGCGACGAGTCCTGGCCGATCACCGCCTCGGTGTTCGTGATGATGTACAAGCAGCCCAAGGACGCCGCGCGCAGCAAGGCGGCTCTGGACTTCTTCAAGTGGTCGCTGGAGAACGGCCAGAAGCAGGCCGAGGAACTCGACTACGTGCCGCTGCCGGTCGACCTGGTGCAGCAGATCGAGGCCTACTGGGCCGCGCAGATCAAGCTCTGATCCGCTGAGCGCAGCCAACCGCGGCTCCCCCGCCTGTGCGGGGGGGCCGTTTCTTCACTCCCCTCCACCACCGAAGCGCGCGCATGACTCCCGCCCTTGCCCCGACCGATGCCGCCGCGCAACGCAGTGTCATCGACGGCCGCGCCGACCGCGGCTTCCGCTGGCTGGTGACCGCCGCGGGCGTGTTCGTGCTGCTGTCGCTGCTGGGCGCGGCCTTTTCCATGTTCTGGGGCGGCCGCGAGGCGTTCGCCACGTTCGGCCTGAAATTCCTCTACACCGACGTCTGGGATCCGGTGAACCACCAGTTCGGCGCCCTCGTGCCGATCTACGGCACCCTGGTCACGGCGCTCATCGCCATGCTGATCGCCGTGCCGGTGAGCTTCGGCATTGCCCTGTTCCTGACCGAGGTGGCACCGCCCTGGCTGCGCACGCCGGTCGGTTCGGCGATCGAACTGCTCGCCGGCATCCCCTCGATCATCTACGGCATGTGGGGCCTGTTCGTGTTCGTGCCGGTCATGGGAACGCACATCATCCCCTTCCTCAGCGCCCACCTCGGCAACCTGCCGCTGGTCGGAACCCTGTTCAGCGGGCCGCCGTTGGGCATCGGCATGCTGACGGCCGGCATCGTACTGGCCATCATGGTGATTCCCTTCATCGCCTCGGTCATGCGCGAGGTGTTCCTGACGGTACCCACACGCCTCAAGGAGTCGGCCTATGCGCTGGGCTCCAGCACCTGGGAGGTGGCCTGGGACATCGTCCTGCCCTACACCCGCAGCGCAGTGATCGGCGGCGTCTTCCTGGGGCTGGGGCGCGCGCTGGGCGAAACCATGGCGGTCACCTTCGTGCTCGGCAACGCGCACCAGCTCACCGCCTCGCTGCTGATGCCGGGCAACTCCATTGCCGCCACCATCGCCAATGAATTCACTGAAGCCGATTCGGAGATCTACCTCTCGTCCCTCGTGGCACTGGGTTTCCTCCTCTTCATCGTCACCTTCATCGTGCTGGCCATTGCCAAGCTCATGCTGATGCGGCTGGCACGGCGCGAGGGCCAGGCATGAGCCGCGCCGACATGCTGTACCTGCGCCGTCGTGCGACCAACGCCATGGCCCTCGGCCTGGCAGCCGCCGCCACCCTGTTCGGCCTGTTCTGGCTGGTGTGGATCCTGTGGACCACGCTGAGCAACGGCATCGCCGCGCTCAAGCCGTCCCTGTTCTTGCAGATGACCCCCCCGCCGGGCGCCGACGGCGGCCTGGCCAATGCCTTCTTCGGCAGCGCGGCCATGAGCCTCATCGCCATCGCCATGGGCACCCCGGTTGGCGTGCTCGCGGGCACCTTCCTCGCCGAGTACGCGCGGCGCCGCGCCCTGGGCGAAGCCATCCGCTTCATCAACGACATCCTCCTGTCCGCACCCTCGATCGTGCTGGGACTGTTCGTCTACACGCTGGTGGTGAAGCCCGCCGGCCATTTCTCCGGCTGGGCCGGCGCCATCGCCCTGGCCTTCATCGTGCTGCCGGTGGTGGTGCGCACGACCGACGAGATGCTGCAGCTCGTGCCCTCGCAGATGCGCGAGGCGGCGCTGTCGCTGGGCGTGCCGCAGTGGAAGGTCACGGTGCAGGTGCTGTACCGCTCCGCCCTGCCGGGCATTCTCACCGGCGTGCTGCTGGCGCTGGCCCGCATCACCGGCGAGACCGCGCCGCTGCTCTTCACCGCGCTCAACAACCAGTTCTGGAGCCACGACCTCGCCGCGCCAATGGCCAGCGTGCCGGTAGTCGTGTTCCAGTACGCGATGAGCCCCTACGATTCCTGGCATGCGCTGGCCTGGGCCGGGGCCTTCGTGGTCACCCTGTTCGTGCTGGCCACCAGCCTGGTCGCCCGCGCCGTGCTGGCGCGCAAGAAGGTGTCCAATGACTGAGCTCAACCTTGCCGTCGCCCTCAACGCGGCCACTCCGGGCGTGCAGCCGGATGCCGCCACCGCCAAGATCGTCGCGCGCGGGCTGGACTTCCACTACGCCGGCTTCCATGCCCTCAAGGGCATCAATCTGGCCATCCCCGAGCGCAAGGTCACCGCCATCATCGGCCCTTCCGGCTGCGGAAAATCCACCCTGCTGCGCATCTTCAACCGCATCTACTCCATCTACCCCAAGCTGGAGGCACGCGGCGAGGTGTTGCTGGACGGCGAGAACATCCTCGACCCGGCCTATCCGCTCAATCGCCTGCGCGCCAAGGTGGGCATGGTGTTCCAGAAGCCGGTGCCGTTCCCGATGTCGATCTTCGACAACATCGCCTACGGCATCAAACACTACGAGCGCCTCTCGCGCGCCGACATGGCCGTGCGCGTGGAAGAGGCGCTGCGCCAGGCGGCACTGTGGGACGAGGTGAAGGACAAGCTCAAGGGCTCGGCCCTGGGACTGTCCGGCGGACAGCAGCAGCGTCTGTGCATCGCCCGCGCGGTGGCGCTCAAGCCCGAGGTGATCCTGTTCGACGAGCCGACCTCGGCGCTCGATCCCATCGCCACCAGCAAGATCGAGCAGCTGGTGGAGGAGCTCAAGCAGCGCTACACCATCGCCATCGTCACCCACAATATGCAGCAAGCGGCGCGCTGCTCCGACTTCACCGCCTTCATGTACCTTGGCGAGCTGGTGGAATTCGGCGCGACCGAAGTGCTGTTCACGCGACCGACCAAGCAGCAGACCGAAGACTACATCACCGGCCGGTTCGGCTGAGCGCCGGGAACCGGGAGACGCGGCAAGCGCAGGGGCAAGCGGCGCGATCGGTCGCGCCTCACCCTCGCAATCACCGGATTGCGCACGCCCGACTCCCGCCTCCACTCACAATTTCCGAGCATCGCCATGAACGACCCGCACATCGGCCACGAACACATCAGCAAGAGCTACGACGTGGAACTCTCCCGCCTCATCGACGAAATCGTGCGCATGGGCCGCATCGCCGCCGAGCAGCTGGCCAGCGCAGCCGACGCCATGGCGCTGCGCGACAGCGAGCTGGCCTCGCGCGTGATCGACCGCGACCACGCCATCGATGCGCTCGAGCAGGAGGTGAGCCACGATGCGCTGCGCCTGCTTGCGCTGCGCCAGCCGATCGCACGCGATCTGCGCGAGATCCTTACCGCGCTGCGCACCGCCTCGGACATCGAGCGCATCGGCGACTATGCCGCCAACATGGCCAAGCGCTCCATCGCTCTGAACCAGACCGCCCCGGTACCGCCGGCAGCGGCCCTGCCGCAACTGGCTGCCGTTGCCGGCTCGCTGCTGTCGGAGGTGCTGGTGGCCTACCGCCAGCGTGACGCGGCACTGGCACGTCAGGTGTGGGAGCGCGACGAGGAGCTGGACCGGCTGTACACCGCCACGTTCCGCGAGCTGCTCACCTACATGATGGAAGACCCGCGCCAGATCACGCCCTGCACGCACCTGCTGTTCATGGCCAAGAACCTCGAGCGCATCGGCGACCACGCCACCAACATCGCCGAAAACGTCTACTTCCTCGTGCACGGCGCGCCCCTGGTGGGCGAGCGTCGCAAGGGCGACACCACCTCCAGCGTGGTCGAACCCAAGGCCTGAACCGCCACGCGCGACCCCCGCACTCCGCTCCAACGTCGGCGCCGCGTCGTACCGTCGGGACAACGGTACGGCGCGGCGGTGGCAGGGCCGCCAGGTCCGAGCCGCGCCGCCGCGCACGCGGCGCCTGCACGCGCAGACCCTGTCGGCGGGCGTATGCTGCCGCCACCCCACCGCCGGAGCGCGCCATGATCCACGCCAGCATCCTCGACACCGTCGGTCGCACGCCCATCGTGCGCATCAACCGCCTGGCGCCGCCGGGCGTGACCATGTACGTGAAGATCGAAGCCTTCAATCCGATGTCCTCGGTGAAGGACCGCCTGGCCCTGGCCATCATCCTCGACGCCGAGGCGCGCGGGGTGCTCAAGCCGGGGCAGATGGTGGTGGAGGCGACCTCCGGCAATACCGGCATCGCCCTGGCCATGGTCTGTGCGGCCAAGGGCTATCCCTTCGTCGCCTTCATGACCGAGACCTTCTCCGTGGAGCGGCGCAAGCTGATGCGCGCGCTGGGCGCCAAGGTCATCCTCACGCCCGCTGCGGAGCGCGGCAGCGGCATGGTCAAGATCGCCGAGGCCTTTGCGCGCAAGCACGGCGCCTTCCTCGCGCGTCAGTTCGAGAACCCGGCCAATCCCGCCTACCACCGCAGCACCACGGGCGCGGAGATCCTGCAGGACTTCGCCGGCAGGCGCCTGGACTGGTTCGTCACCGGCTGGGGCACCGGCGGCACGCTCACCGGGGCGGGCGAGATGCTGCGCCTGGCGCGCCCCGAGGTGCGGATCGTGGCCACCGAGCCGGCCGGTGCGTCCCTGCTCGGCGGCGCGGAGTGGAAGCCGCACAAGATCCAGGGCTGGACGCCCGACTTCGTGCCGGCCGTGCTGAACCGCGACGTCGCCCAGCGCATCGTGCCGGTGGACGACCTCGCCGCGCGCGATACCGCGCGCCTGCTGGCGCAGCAGGAGGGCATCTTCTGCGGCCTGTCCTCGGGGGGCACGTTCGCCGCTGCACTCGAAGTGGCGAAACATCACGCCCAACCGGGCGACGTGATCCTCGCCATGCTGCCGGATACCGGCGAGCGCTACCTCAGCACGATCCTGTTCGAGGGCATCAACGAGGGCTCGGACGAGGAGTGGGCCGCCGGGCTGGCCTGAAGCGGAGCGGCGAGGGCCGTGCCGATGCCGCGCGGGCGCAGTCGGCTGACGCGGTCGCGGCGGCGCGACTGACCAGGCGCGACACCTTCGCGCGCGGCGTGGACGCTCGCCGCGCCAAATTCGCGCGATGCGGCGCCGGCGCCGGCCGAAATCTGCGGGGCGCAGCCCGCTGCGGGCCCACGTTGCACTTGTTTACGAGCCTCGTCCCGGGCCGCGAACCCCTGCCATGGCGGCCATCGCCGTCCGCGCCCGCGCACCCTTCGCGCTGCCCGGCATCGGCGCCCCGCGCGGCGCGCGATCCTGCCGTCGTCGCGTCGGCGCACGCCCCACGACCGGCGTTTTCCGCGGGGAAAAGCGGCCGCCGCAGCGTCACCCGCGCTGCTGCGGCGGTGCCCACGCACGCGCGCGCACGGGCTGTGCGCCGCACCGCCCGCGGCGCCTGCCGCAGCGCGGTGCGATGCACCAGCCGCGGTCGGTGCCGATACGGGCTTCGACCTTGGTCGCAGTGCCCGGCGGATAGTCAGGAACTGGGAACGCCATCACAATCTCTGCGCGCCAGTTCCGATGCAGGCGACGCCGCTCCCCGTCCTACCCACGCCACTTCCGGATCGCCGCGCTGGCCCGGAAGTTGCTTTGGTCGGGGCTTGACACTCCCACACGCAACACCGGGGCGTGCAGGTCTGCGTCGGCACCGAGGTGCGCGTGCGCAGGTCATCCTGCAATACAGGGGCTAGACATGGCTGCAATACAGGGGCTAGACATGGGTTCGATCGGTTTTCGGGCGCGCGCCTGCGTGCGCCACGGTGGGGTGCTGCCTTTCCGCTGGCTACTGTTCCTGCTCGCGCTGGGGTGCGGTCCAGCCTTCGCCGAAGGGAGCCGGACCCTGCATCCGGCCTCGTATACCGTCGGCGGCCGCGGCGTGATGTCGGCGGGCTACGACAACAACCTCTACGGCAGCGTCGCCCGCAACCGGCAGTTCCTCTACGTCTACGCCCGGGCGGGCGAGTACATCCTGCTGGGCTCGCGCAACCGCAGCAACGGCGGTGACATCTTCGTCTACAACCCGCAGTCGTTCGGCACCAAGGGCGACGAGACCATTCCCGGCACGGCGAACTTCACCTGCAGCACCCAGAACAACCGCGGCACCATCGCCAGCCGCAACGAGGAACTCGCCGGCCCCAACAGCGCCGACGGCACGGTCACGGTCACCAACGGGTTCAACCCCTGCTGGTACGTCGCCCCGAGCACGGGCATCTACGGCGTGCGCTTCACCGGCGCGACCAGCGGCGGCCAGACCAACGACGGCTCGGTGGCCACCCCGCGCATCCTGCAGAACAACCTCGTGTCCGCCTGGGACGTGACGGTGCGCAGCGGGCCGAAGTCCTTGACCGACATCAACGGACGCCTCTTCACCTACGCCTGGGTCATCCGCACGGGCGGCAACGGCACCAACTACCGCCTGTACAACGATCTCTACTACGTATCGGCCGACGGCTACCGCTACCGCCAGTCGTTCCGCGGCATCGATCCGTTCGCCGCGGCCTTCTACGCCAATGCCGCCGGCTACATCGACAACGGCGCGCCGCTGTACCGCGACGTGCGGGGCAGCGACGGCCCAGTCACCACCGGCCCGTCGTTCAGCGCCGGTGTCACCGCGCAGCCGCCGCAGTACCCGATCTTCTTCAGCGATGCCTCGCCCACAGGCTCCAATGCCACCGAGGTCAACCGCGTGCTGTCCGCCCTGGCGATTCCGCAGGTGCCGGCGCCACCGCAGCTGAGCAATCCCACCTTCATCGGCAACGTCAGCGGCAATACCTCGACCGTCTCCGGCGGCGGCGTCTTCACCTTCGACACGGTCAATACGCTGACCTACGAGATCGTCATCAGCCTCGATGGCGTCGACTTTGATCCCGCCAACGTCAACAACCGCGTCCTGACCGGCACTGCGCTGACGGGCAGTCACAGCGTCCTGTGGGATGGCAAGAACAACAACGGCGTGGCCTTCCCGGCCGGCAACTACAACTTCCGCATCAGCGGCCGCAACGGCGAAATCCACTTCCCGATGATCGACGTCGAGGCCAACTTCAACGGCGGCCCGACCCTGACCAAGCTGAACGGCTCGCAGGACAGCATCATATACTTCGACGACCGCGGCTACCGCACCGCCAACAACACCCTCATCGGCGCCCTGAATGGGCACCTGTGCGGCGCCACCAGTCTGCAGGTGCAGCCGGTGCCGAGCTATTCCCTGATCGGCCTGGACTCGGCCGACGCCAACTACGCCGGCGGTGGCACCTACTATCGGCGCTGGAACGGTTCGAACGACAGCAACAGCGACTGCAACAACAGCGCGAACGAATATTTCGGCACGGCCAAGGGCCTCGACCTCTGGGCGCTGGAAAAATCCTCCGAATACAGCGTTCCGATCGTCATCGTGCCGCCGACCGTCGGCGTCGACGTCGGCACCCAGGCCTCGGTCACCTCACCCGTCGTCGGTGGCGACACGGCCTACGGTTCCTTCTCGTTCACCAACGCCGGCACGAGCAATGCCACCGGTGTGACCTACCAGGTGACGCTCGGCAACCCCGGCATACCCGCCACCTGCCCGAGTGCGGTGACTTTCACCCTCGTACCCACCGGCGTGACCGCCACCTACAACCCGGCGCCGCTGTGCACGATCACCTTCAGCGGCATGCCCACCACCCTGACGCCGGGGCAGACGCTCGCTTTCAACTTCAACTACGTGGTCGGACTCAGCAACCCCGGGCCGATCCCCCTCACGAGCACCATCGCCGCGGGCAACGAGAACAACAACGTCGCCCCCAACACGGCGACGGCGCAGACGGTCGTTGCCAAGCCCCTGATCAGCGTCGTCAAGAGCGCCAATCCGGCAGCCGGCACTCCCGTCGGCATCGGCAGCACGATCACCTACACCCTCACCGTCAACATCACCAATGCACCGCTCACCGCGGTGCTCACCCTCAACGACACGTTGGGCAGCGGCCTCAGCTTCGGTTCGGTGTCGACCGCCAGTCCCGCCTTCACCTGCGGCGGCAGCCTCACCTGCACGCTGCCCGTCGGCACCGCCGTGGGCACCTACAGCGTGACCTACACCGCCACCGTCAACAGCTCCGCGGCAGGCAGCGTCGCCAACAGCGTCGTGCCCAGTGGCGGCGGCGGTGCGGCAGCCCCGAACTGCGGCCCCTGCAGCGTGGCGCACCCGGTGCCCACGCCGCAGCTCACCCTCACCAAGACCGCCAGCGCCTCGCCCTGGACGGTCGGCGTGCCGGCCAGCTACACCCTGCAGCTGAGCAACACCGGTACCGCGGCCACCACCGCGACGGCGACGATCTCTGACACCCTCCCCGCCGGCTTGACCCTCGGCACCCTGCCCGCGGGCTGCACCGCCGCCGGACAGACGGTGACCTGCACCGTGCCCGCCGGCCTCGCCGCCGGTGCCAGCACGAGCTTCGTCCTGCCCG